>OLRM01000009.1_pt1 | contig 235042 bp, 232 predicted proteins | sample 1643211 | NCBI WGS metagenome assembly OLRM01 (sample SAMEA3136690, study PRJEB25190) | human gut metagenome | biome: human gut; feature: human-associated habitat; material: faeces | place: Austria | collected 2013
TGACAACAATGACAATCTTATCATATTCAGCCGGAACTCTTGACAGATCAATAACGATCTGCTCATCATCTCCCTCGCCTGCTCCGGTAAGATTGTCTCCCATATGACTGACTGTCCCGGATTTATGTTTCAGGTTACCGAAATATACCAGGTCTGTTTTATCTGTAAATTTACCATTTTTCAGCATGATCGCAGAAGCGTCACAGTCGATTGCCTGCTGTGATGAAGAACCAAACAATCCACCCAGAAAACCAGATGATTTTGCCTCATCCCAGCCAAGTCCCACGATCACCTTTGATAACCCTGCATGCTCCTTTGACAGATTTACCTTCTGTCCTTTCTGTAAGCTTACTGACATTTTCGTCCCTCCTGTTGCCCTCCGGCACTATTCTACGTCTACACCATAACTGTTGCACAAAGCAGCCAGACCACCCTGATAACCGCTTCCAATGGCATTAAATTTCCATTCGTCACCATTCTTGTACAGTTCACCAAATACAACTGCTGTTTCAATAGAGAAATCTTCTCCAAGGTCATACCTGAGGATTTCTTCCCCTGTCACTTCATTGAAGATCCTCACAAAGGCATTGGAAACCTGTCCGAAATTCTGGTGTCTTGCCTCTGCATCATAGATGGTAACTGTAAATGCGATCTTTGTGATATTTGCTGGAATCTTTGACAGATCGATCTTAATCTGCTCATCATCTCCGTCTCCGGCACCTGTAAGGTTGTCTCCCATATGCTGGACTGCTCCGGACGGATGTACAAGATTTCCATAGAATACAAAATCATTCGAATCAGAAACCCTTCCGGAATCTGTCAGACAGAACGCTGCTGCATCCAGATCGAAATCTCCGCCTGTGTCAAAAGCATTGATATCCCATCCGATACCTACAACTACATTCTTAAGTCCCGGGTTGCCTTTTGTAAGACTGACTTTCTGTCCTTTTTTTAAACTAACTGGCATATATATCCTCCTTACGCTACTTCTATTCCATAATGACCGCAGAGTGCTGCAAGTCCACCCTGAAATCCGCTTCCGATGGCATTAAACTTCCACTCTCCATTATGTCTGTAAAGTTCTCCCACAACTACCGCTGTTTCAATGGAGAAGTCCTCCCCAAGATCATAATGGATCAGTTCCACCTCATTGGATTCATCTACCAGACGGATGTAAGAGTTTGAAACCTGTCCGAAGTTCTGACGTCTTGCTTCTGCATCATAAATGGTAACCGTAAAAGCAATTCTCTCAATATTAGCCGGAATCTTTAACAGATCGATCATGATCTGCTCGTCATCGCCATCGCCCTCACCGGTAAGATTATCTCCCATGTGAACGACAGATTCACTGGCATGCTTCAGATTTCCATAGAAAATGAATTCTTTCTCCGTAGGGCATTTTCCGTTGGCCCCAAGCATAAATGCTGCTGCATCCAGGTCAAAATCCGCACCTGAATCAAAAGCGTTTACATCCCATCCAAGACCTACCATGATCTTCTTAAGTCCCGGATTCTTTTTTGTTAAATCTACCTTCTGTCCTTTTGATAAACTAATTGGCATATCTTCGCCTCCTATTCTTAGATTGCAAAATACTTTTCTGTTTACGCTGCTTACTGCTTTTAATCAGGCCGCGGAAATCGTTAAAATGATTTTTTTGTTAGATTGCTTACCGGGACCAAAAAAGTGAATTCGAATTCACTTTTTGGCCCATGCAAAAACGCACAGCTCTCAAACCGAATTGAAACATATCAAGCAGTTTGACTCCCCCTACGAAAACGCACAGCTCTCAAACAACATGGTATTGTTCAATGCATCTTGTATGTTTGACTCCCCTACGAAAACGCACAGCTCTCAAACTGGTTGTCCACCCTCGTCATTATGTACAAGTTTGACTCCCCTACGAAAACGCACAGCTCTCAAACCTCAAGCGTTCGAGATAATGATCAGCGAATCATTTGTGCTGTTCATAGAAACAATCAAAATAAATATGAAGAAAAATTAAAAAAATGATTATTATATTATTAGTTGAAACCTCCACACGACTAAAGTCGCGGGATTCCCGCACTCCCCGAAGGGGAAGCACGTAAAAAATAGTGTGGCTACATCTTAAGTTTGGAAATCATAAGACTTACCGCATATTTTTTTACAGGAAATCCAACAGATTCTCCGAACTTTTTTCCCACATTCCAGATGGTGACTGATCAATGATCCTGACAGTGGAATATTTCTTTTTCCAATTTGAGATCGTAGTGCTTAAACTGCCAGTTGCTGCACTATGCGCTGAGCCACCGATCAATGTCAGATCGCAGCCTCCAGTCATTCGTCCAAACACAGATTGAATGTTCAGTAAAACCTGACACTGCTCTTCGATACTCAATTTTTTGAATTCTTCCTTCCCTTTCAATAGAGTCTGTACCGGCGAATTGACCCTTTTTTTGTAAATTGTATTCTGTAGTTTATCAACGTATAGCTCATACAGTTTCAGGTTTTCGTCCTTAGATACCTTGTCATGATCTTTATCATACAGCAGATCGGGATTGATCCCGATTTTTTCGACAAATCTCTCAAGTCTTTTTACATAAAACCTCCAGTGCTCATCAGCGGAAAACTGCATTACCGGCTGGGCCACCAGACATTTACCCCTTCCACTGGTTCCTGTAAGACATACCCTGAATCCATCAAATGACAACATGGTATTAATCTTCCACGGACGCATACCCATGGGAAAAGAAACCTCTCCTACCTTCTTCCCAAGGATATTTTCCAATCTTGTGAAGGTGTAATTTCTGGCAAACACTTTATCTTCTAAAAAATGTTTCCCATGCATCAATTCCACAGGCAGGATCAAGATCTCGCTTTTTTTTCCGATATTGTATCTGACTGGTATCAAAAACATTATACCAGCTTTATTATACCCACCATATTTTTCAGTAGGCAATCCCGCCTTTAAAGGAATCAAGCCGGTTCCTTTCTTAACTGGATTCTGGTCAAACAATCCCCCTGTTTTAAACGCAGCATATTTCACAAAATGCGCCGTATTCTTCCTTGCAGTATCTTCTACCTTTTCGAGCATAGGCATTCCATCCCAAATAATGTCTCCGCGGCATTTGACCTCATGGGTAAAGATTGTTTTTACCTTAACGCTATATTTTTCATCAACCCTGAACCACTTTTTCGAAAACCGCATATCATAAACATTTCCTGCAACCACACTCAAAAACGCATCCGCGGCATTATGGAGATCATTGTAGCTTCTGGATTTCGGCAGGTCAAATTCATGCCGGAAATCAGAAACAAGACCTGCTTTTACATATACAACCTCCGCATCTGGGAACCTTTCTTTTAACAGGTCTGCAATAAACTTTGTGGATTGAGACGTTTCTGTAAGCTGCCGGTTAATAAAGCCCATTTTTTCTTCATCCGTAAACGGAGCAGAGCGTATCAATCGCCTGTATTTCTCGTCGCTGATTGCCCCCACATGGTTCCACCAGCTCCAAAGCCCCTGCATTTTTCCGCGGATTTCCGGAGAAACAGGATATATGTTATCTTTCGTACCATTGAGATCTGACAGAACCAGCACCTTGTTGTTCAGACTGTCGTCTTTTACGTAAGACTGCGGATAGATATGGTCAATATCATATTCAACAGAACCAGCCATCAGTTGTTCAAACCCTATATGCGCTCCACTGTATGCGCATTTTCCAAATTGCATAAAATATAAATACAACCGGTCACTCTGCAGACGGCTGTCCGCGTACTCTCCCAGAGACTCTAACTGCCGCATCAGATCATGAACATCATCCTTGCACTTATCGTACAGATCAAGGATCTGCTGCTTTCTACTCTTTATTCTCTTTCCTTTCTGATCAGCCTGTCCGCCACGCGTCATTTCCACAAAGATCTTGTCCGGCTTCCCAAATGCCTTTTCAATATCTTTTACAACAGCAAGAGTTCTGTAAACCGGACGCCGCACTGAATTGGAAACACGCATTTCATCAAGACGTTCTTTTAAGCTTTTCTTTTTCCCAGTGTAATATTCCTGTGTAAATGCCTCCAAAGCTTCCCGAAACGTATATTTATCGGAAAGTATCTCCATCAGATTATCATTGGTTTCCCACATTGTCTGAAGGATGGAGATCATTTCTACATCCTGTCCATCAAAGCCTTTCGATACGTCACATCCTTTTAATCCTGTCAGGAAAGTCTTAGACAACCTTCCAAAATCCCTGATCTTTATCCTGGCAATATAACGGATGTCATCTTCTGAAAGGCCTGGGTATTCTTTCCTGAGCCATTTTATTACCCTGCTTTTATCTTCCGCATATGAAGCCCTTTCGATAATTCTTTCCACGTCATCTTCAGACAGAATCTTTTTATTTAAAAGATTAAAAAAAGCACAGTAAGAAGACAGTCCGGAATGTATCTGTTCATCAATTCCGCTTATCAGTTTGGTTGAGTCTTTGTCAAGGTAATTGTTTCTTATCAGGTATTCTTCAATATCTTTCCTCTTCACTTTTTTGTTCTTTTCAAATAATTCATGATATATCCCCTGCTTTGCCTTAACGGGAATCTTGAGTCCATCAATCTGGAGATTATTTATCTCATTCAGCACCATGAATTTCTGATAGCACAAAGAATCTTTTGGAAGTACATCTTCCGTCGGCAGATAAGTGCATTTATTTGTCATCCTTCTGATAAATGCATTCTCACTGGCATCCTCATCTACCATGTCTTTGTAATTCCATGGAGTAATCTTTCCGGCTTTACGTGAAATCCATGCAAAAGAAGATTTCTCGTTCAATGGCCCTACATAATATGGAATCTTATATCTGAAGACTGATAACACCTTATCTGCTTCACTGATCCCATTGTTTGTATCATTAAGGAACGGTAAATACACAGATGCATTTTTCAGGATCTGAATTAGTTCATATTCATATAATTGATGTGGTATTACACGATTGTCAGTATTCTTTTGTTTAGGCAAAAAGATATTCAGCTTCAGACGTTCACACATATCCTCATATGACTGTAAATCTATTTTCTCCGGCTTTATTGGACTCATAAGTTTCAAGACATATTTTGAAAACTCCTCTGCTTTTGCTTTCTTTTTAATCTGACTTGCAGTATCTTTATCCATGTGACCTGTGTAAGCCACATAATTATCAGCTTTTGCTTTTCTGAATACTTCATTGTATTTATCAGGTACATATTTACGGACAAAATATTTCAATATCTGTAAATCTTTCCCATGTTGCTCATACATCTGTACTTTTGCCATAGAGATCGTTTCAGAATGACCGTTTAATAGATTTGCCAGCACACTCCAGTCATATAGTCCACGTAATGCTATGAGCAGGTCATAATCCTCTCCGATACTGCCTGAAATTTCATCAAACTTCTCCTCGTCCATCCCCAACGATACTGATCCGAAATCCAGATATTCTTCTTTGCAAAAAACGTCCTTTAATTTACACTGCCCGCCTGCCAGAAGTCGTATGATACTGTCCTGACTAAACGGAAACTCTTCAGTTCCGGATTTTTCCGGCTTCTTTCCTTCCAGAAGAATATTTTGTAATTCTTTATTTTTTACCGTTATACCTGTTTTTTGTTTCAAAACCTCTGACAAAGCACTTACATCTATTTCACCCCATGGTCTTTTGTATCCATTTTCAGTAAAATAATTTATAAAGTTTTGATACACAGAGCTGAAATCCATGATTTCATCCAGTTTTTCCACATTAAGATTATTAAGGAAATGTCCTCTGTGTGTTATCAGCCATGCGCAGGCCAGATATACCAGACGCACATCATGAGGAGTTTTATTATCCATCAGCTCACAGATCAAATGGTGGATTGTTGGATATTCCTTCATATATTGAACATCCGTATATTCTTTATCATTAAAAAAAACATATCGGTCATGGACATCCTCTCTCCATCGAAAGCTTTCGGACAGCCGGATAAAAAAACGGTCATCCACTTTTGAAATTTCTTTAGCAAAAATCTCCTGCAGCCAAACTATCCTTTGCTGTCTTCTATCCAGGTTCCTTCGTACCAGACGGTGGTTTCTTCTGTCTTCGTTTGAAGACGCAGCGTCAAAAACAATGCTTCCCCACGCATCGTTTCCATTGAATTTCAAAAGACGATACTGCTCATCCGTCACAGCATATCCAATCGAATTTGTTCCAACATTGAGTCCAAGATAAATCTTTTCAGCCTTTTTTTTCATTGACAAGCTCCCTTTCCTGTAGTAGTATAAGAATATAAAAGATACGCCTATGTTTGAGGGCTGTGCGCAAACGCACAGCGAGTTCAAATAAAGGTAATCTCAATCCGCTGGTTCGTCCAGCCGCACAGTGTGTGCAACTTAAGACTTCGAAAGAAGTCTTTTGTTTTGCAAATTTTGAGTTGCGCTTAATCACTATGCTTTTTATGGATAAAATGATTTAAAATCAGGCAAAAACAGACAGGCTTTTCACCTGTCTTTTTTTTGTTGAGTAGCCTGAATGACGGTAACATCCTTACAAAAATTCGTACTTTTTCTAACTGCTGATAAGTTTAGCCTTTCTTAAGAAACGCACAGCTCTCAAACCCGGAAAGCCCGAAGACAAAGAGCAGGCAATCTTAACAATTCTACGCAAACGCACAGCACTCAAGAGAATGTCCGGTCAAAGCACCAGGTTTGACTTCTCTGCAAAAACGCACAGCTCTCAAACTTGAACATCAGAAAAATGTGGTTTGACTCCCCTACGAAAACGCACAGCTCTCAAGCAGAACAGCCAGCATAAGTTTGAATATCTCCGTTTGACTCCCCTACGAAAACGCACAGCTCTCAAGCTTATCCTGCAACATCATAGTTTCTCACCTCGTTTGACTCCCCTACGAAAACGCACAGCTCTCAAGCCTCAAACGCTCGAAATAATGATTAGCGAATCATTTGTGCAATTTCGCAGGTCGCTTCCAATAACAATATGAAAAAATTTTAAAAAAATGAAAACAAAAAAGGCAGCACCCAAAGGATGCTGCCACATTGATTACCGCGAAATAATGATATACTGGTTAATTTCTGGATTAACCATCACACTCTGCTCGCAAACTGAAGCTGCCGGCTCGTTGGGCTGCTGCGGAGTGGTTCCGCCCAAAAGACTTAAAATAGCAAGACCGATGTGCTGGAAAATATTTATTCCAGCTTCGATAATCTCTTCTGCCACTTTCTCAGCTACGGCTGCAGCTGCGGCTTCTGCCATTATTTTCTTCAGCTTTTCTATTTTCTTCTGTTTTTTCATAACATTTTTCCCCTGTGTTTTATTTCAGAACACGAAACCGGTATCTTTATTCTCCGGTCGTGTTTTTGATACGATTAAATTGACAAAAAGAAAACAGAATAAAAAAGTGAATTCGAATTCACTTTTTGAGAGATATTTTCTTGTATTTTTATGGAAGGATTTTTTTTGATAATTATTTTTGCCATATTTAACTTGATTGTTTCTATGAACAGCACAAATGATTCGCAAATCATCATTTCATACATTTGAGGCTTGAGAGCTATGCGTTTTCATAGAGGGCAAACCCCTTCGCCCATAAATTTATCCACTAATGCTCAGAGACTACCTCTGCGACCATTATCAAAACATTGCAAATACTGCCGCAACCGCAAGCAATATAAAAACTAAAGCAGTACCTTTTCTTGTGAAATTAATAATAACATCCGGATGATCTGAATCAATTGCAACCCTGACTTTTTCTCCTTTTTGACAAGACCTTACGCCATCTACTTCTTTCTGATATTCTTTTCCCTTATATGAATATTTGTAGATTACATTCCAGCTTATTTCCCCTCTGCTCCCCTTATTCATGCCAACTATATCCTCTACTTCTGCCTCCACGGTTGCTTCTTTCACGCCGCGGTTTTGCATAGACCTGACATTTAGCCCTGCTACTACCACTGCAAAAGCACATAAAACTATTGTAAGTATGAGTTTTTTCATTCTGTTTCCCCCCGTTAGGCTAACAACCAATTTCTGTATCACACAAAAAGCAGAATCCATGATCACGTTATTCAGTGTATGCATGTGCAGTCCTCCTTTTTCTTTCTGGATATAGTATGACAAAAAAGACCATTCTTTTTTCTCATACGAGAAAAAAAGGCTTCTGTATCTGCATGACTGAAGTCACGAGTGTTAGAAGCCAAATTTTAGTAAATACTACCTATGCCTTTGTTTGAGAGCTGTGCGTTTTCGCAAGAACGTAAATGCAAAATGATCTTTTTCATTTTGATTTATTTTTTTCATAATGATTGTATCTTTAAAAATGAAGGGAGAAATCATTATGGAAGAATTAAGAAGATTTGTGACAGAGAATAGAGGAACACTTATCACAGCAGATGTCAGAACCTGCATGGACAGCAAGATCAGCCTTGTTCTGAACTCTTGTCCTGCAGGCTGGAATGCATGCGGAAACTCCGTCAGCGTGGATGTTTCTTCTGAAGAAGAAGGACGGAAACTCTTTTGGATGTTAAGGGACGAATTTCCCGACGCTGTTATTCTGTTACAATAGACCGCTTCCAGCGGTCTTTTTTTGCACAAAAAAAGTCCCAGTGCTCCTGATCTTCTCAGGAAGCATGAGACTTGCAGGTCACAGAGTATCAAGACGTACGTGGAAGAACACGCGAGCGGCATTATCTCTCTTGGTTAAGACGGTAGAACCGTTGACTACGTCATCTACTGCCAGGCGTAGCAGGTGTTTATTATCGGCAGGGTGGAATGTCACATCCAGGCCCTTGTCGAAATCATCTGTGATGTGCGTGAAACGCATTGCAATTGCCATGTCCAGTGCATTATCTACGCCGTTTGCTTTTAACAGCTTAACAAACGTATCAAACGCATTGTCGTCATCTCGCTTGAGCGCATTTGTCAGATGCGTTGTTACGAAATGAGGTCTGACAAAATCAGTAAGGTCATCATTGAACAGTGGATCATCAAATGTCACCATTGGGTCCCTGTCAATTAAGTCCTTTACGATATCCAGTACTCTTGCTACTCTTTTCATATCTGTCATTTTGATTTCTCCCTTCGCTTTTAAAAGATACAATCATTATGAAAAAAAACATTAAAAATGAAAAACGCTGTAAAACTCATCAAAAGACATTACTTTCTTCTTGATTTTCCACGCATTGCGTTGTATAATTAGATTAATAAAAATTTTTCTTATAAGGAATTGCTGAAATGACAATTAAAGAAATGAGGTTACTTTTACAGGTTTCCCGGACCGAATTTTCCAGACAGTATCACATCCCTCTCCGTACTCTGGAGGACTGGGAAAGCGGAAAAAGGAATCCGCCAAATTACGTTCTGGAACTGTTGGAACGCGTTGTAAAGGAAGACGCAGAAAGGAGTTAGATATGGCTTGGTATGAGGGAACTTTTGCCTGTGGGCATGAGGGACGTGTCAATATCATCGGCCCGCAAAAGGACAGGGGATATAAAAAAGAAAGGGCATTCTCCCGCCTCTGCCCGGACTGCTGGCAGAAAGAGCGTGATGAAAAAATTAAAAGATCAAACGTAGAATCCGCGGAATTATCCAAAGAATACGGATTTCCCGACCTTACCGGTACAGAAAAACAGACCGCCTGGGCAAACACGATCCGGATGGAACTGTATAAGGAGATCAATGATAAGCTTGATCGTATCAGGGAATCCCAAAAGGAGAAATTCAGTTTTCAACGTCCAGATACGTGGGATACGGTCTATGTGCTTCCGGATGAGCTGCCGGATATGGTTGATACCGGGATACAGGAACATACAGAGGCAAAATTCTGGATCGAACACCGCAGCCTTAAGGAGATCCTTACCGTATTTTACGACGAAATGATGGAACGCAAAAAAGAGGAATCTATCCCTGAGGAAGTAAGAAAAGAACTGGCACAGGAAGTGGAATCCCTGATCGTACGTCCGGAAGGCGGCACGAAACCCGGAGTTGTAGAGATAAAATATACAGAGAACTATATCAAACTGTACTATCCAAAAGATGACGATTTCCGTAAAATTGTAAAGGATCACCGTTACTCCTGGGACGGCGTATGGAAAAGAAAGATCAATGAACTCACCGGAGATTTCCCGGATCGAGCAGGCGAAATCGGAAAAGCACTGCTGACAGGCGGGTTCACCGTAAGATTCCCGGATATGGCTGCGAAGGAAAAAGCATTAACCACTTACATCCCGGAATGCGACCGATGGATCAAGAGATTTGAGGATCAGCTTGCCATATGGTGGACTCCATACAATGAAAAAATATACAAGGCAGCCAGGTCCCTTCCCGGTGCAAGCTGGGAGTACAATAAACAGGAGATGGTCGTCTCCGCGGAATTCTATAAGGAAATCCAGGCATTTGCCGAAAAATGGGAATTCCGTTTTACCAAAAAGGCAGAAGAAATTATAGAAAAATACAAGGAACAGGAAGCCGGTTATGAAACAGTTTCTGTCCCAGCGACAAAATAATGGCTGCTTCTTGCAGCCTTAAACAAAGGAGAATGAAATATGATAAGCTACGAAGTAGGAAAACGTTACGATGCCGCCATCAGAGGAGAAGGTACCCAGTTCGATCTCGCAGATGACGGTGCATTTCTGGCAGTGTATTTTTCCAGACCTGATGAAAAGGAGGTCGCACAGTTTGGAGCAGCGAACCCTTTTGAGTTTCGTTTTGTCACCCTGCAGGATATCATGATGTGTGTATTCCGTATTGGATCCCTGAACTGGATGGATGCCTCATATACTCCGCATTTAAGCCAGAACCTGACGAAGTTTACCCTTCCGAATGAAGGCGAAGGACTGTCTCTTACACTCTCCCTGTTCGACTGCAGTAACGGGGAATTAAAGAAACTCAGATATATGTCCATGAGTACCAGTTTTACCAAAAAGTTTTTCGCAGAAGCCATGGATTTAAAGATGAAGCCTTTTTCCAAAGCTGAATATTTTTCATCTTTAAATGACATATATGCAAAATATTCCACAAAAGACCTTCTCAAACTCTCCTCCCCGGGGTTTAAGATATACTAATCCGCAGGGCAAAAAAATCTCCGTGGCAGATTCCAGTCATCACCGCGGAGAAGGAAGAAAAACGAACAGTTCCCGCTGTTCATGGAATAAGATATATCCGGGAAAGAAAATCCTGGTACGAAAGAAGGAGTCAGAATATGACAAAAAACTATCCATTTACCAGCAACGGAAAAAGCTGTATGATAAGTATTTCCGCGGAAGAACGGCCAAGTCTCAAACTTACAATCGAAGCCTCAGCACCCATGGATGTACTTGATATATACCAAGATGAGTACGGCGTTTTCTTCGCTAAGTATTTTAACAGCTCCGTGGAGAAGATTGAGATTGAAGGAATTGATGCAAGAGAGATCCTGTATGACCTCAAAGACTTAAGACAATCCGCGGAAGCAGAAAGAAAAGCAAAAGAAAACCTGCACCGCGATGCTATCATTCAGGGAAAAGAACCGCTGGATATCGTATTCCGGTCTGAAAGAGACTGGAAAGGCTATGTTGCCCGCGGAGTCAGCGGTAGTGTTTTGTATTCGCTCAACTGCGCAGACCTGCATCCAAAATACGGGTACATAGTCAGAGAAGGATTTGAGAAAAAAGACATCTCAGAGATAAGAGCCTATCACAGAAACCTGGTCGAGAATACACAGATCTGATACAAAGGAGGAAACTATTATGGTTACAAGAACATGGAAGGTATATGGGACGGAAGGACATCGACAGAGAGAATCATTTTTTCCGTCCTATTAGTATGATTTCTCTAATGAGCAGAACGGAACCCGTATCATCGAGGTAGACAATTTCGACAAGACGGGAACACATGACTATTCTATTGTCCGCATTACACGAGACACAGCAAAGCTTTGTGCTGCGGAGCTGAACGGGCAAATCTCTGACGGGATCTTTGAAAACTCCCGCGTTGGACAAATACTGGAAGTTTTACCATGATCAGAAAAAGCACCGAAACCGGTGCTTTCTTTTTGCTAATTTAAGTCACATATCCTCAGTCTCAAAAAAATCCTCAAAAAAATTCTTTTTCTCAAAGCAGGGCTGGCACAGTTTATATGGGTAGCCAAATGGCAGGTTCCTTCCGCAGACCATACACCTCCGTCTTTTCAGTTTCTTTTCCCTGATCGTATCTGTCAGCTCTTTTGAGATTTCCTTTTTTCTTTTGCGTATCAGCTTCTTGTCCCAGTTTTGTCTCCCCGGCATTCCAAAGAGTCGGACGAAATTATGGAACATATCATACTTCTGATGCAGAACTTCCAGTGCCTGGATTTTTTTGTTCGTATCGCGCTCACAGACTGCTTCCCCGAATTCTTCGTCCAGCTGGCACACCGGATCATCAATGTCCACATATCCCCTGTCGATCACCATTTTGGCGCTTTCTTTCCAGAGAGTAAGCAGTTCCGGATTTTCCGTGTTAAACGGAATGTACATAAGACGATAGGTCATCTCCTTATCATCCGTCAAACCCTCCAGCCACTGACACAGTCCCAGTTCCTCGGTCAGGTCAGTTTTCAGAAAAAATGATTCCGTCTCAATATGTATCCATCGTTTCATCACTTCCGACAGCTTTCCTTCCACCTCTATGAGCATCCGCGGAAAACCCAGACGGGCAAACAGTATCGCTGACGGAGACCTGGTCATGCTGCTGCGGATAAAACTTTTTCTCTTTGATGAAGTATAGTATCCGCATTCATAGAGTCCTTTTCGTCCTGCACGTCCGGCAATCTGCTGTATCTCTTCCGGCAACAGGTCCCTCCTGCCATATCCGTCAAATTTTTCCGTTTCCAGAAATACCACTCTTTTTATCGGAAGGTTTAATCCCATGCCGATCGCATCCGTAGCAACCACGACAGATGTTTCGCCTTTCGCAAACCGGTCTGTTTCGGCCCGTCTCGTCTCATACGGCAGGGCACCGTAGATCATGCTGCAGGAGATTCCTTTTGCCTGAAGCTCCGCAGCGCAGGAGATCACGCTTTTCTTGGAGAACACGATCAGTGCATCCCCCCGCATCACGCTTTCCGGGAAGGAAAAATCTTCTGTGTCTTCGATAAGCGGCGTCATCCTGTCCCTGCGGTCTGTTTCCACGATCTCATCACCACAGTATGCGATCAGTTTCCGGATAATGGATTCCGCATGGGGAGCCATACAAATGTGGATCTCATCTGCACAGAGTCCAAGGATAGCAGATGTCCATGCACCTCCGCGGCTAGGATCACTGATCATCTGAGCCTCATCAATGACCGCCATATCATAATGACGGGAAAGATCTGCCATCTCTATGGTTTCTGAGATATGTGTGGCTCCGGGCATGATGTCCTCTTCCTCTCCGGTCAGCAGGGAACATGGAAGTAACATATTTGTAGTCTCGTATACCTCCAGCGCCAGGAGCCTTAAAGGAGCCAGATATACTGCCTCCTCTGCATTTTGGAACTTCTGCAGGGCCTCGTAGGTCTTTCCGGAATTTGTCGGACCAATATGCAGGACGAACCTGCGTTTAAGCTGCCTTGTGGCAGGGTATGCATCCCTGATCCGTTCTGGGATCGCAGTCAGCACCGCATTCTTAAGACGCTCCTCTTCCATCCGGGCATGCATTTCTTCCAGATATTGGTCATACAGGGCTTCGGCTTCCTTCCGATACTTCGGGTTAAAGAACTTCCTGCTTTCTTTTCCCTGCATCATTTCCTTTTTAACCGCTGCATCGAAATCCTTTGTCTTCCGAAAACCTTTCCATGCTTTTTGGCATAAATTTTTGTACTGATATTCCGGAACATGCTGTCTCTTTAATGTATTTTTGTAATTCTTCTTATACCTGTCCGCTACTCTCTGGATGATCACGGACATTTCCGGTTTTCCATTTTCGAGAAATTCCTCAAAACTCATTATGTGCATTCAGGACGTACCTCCTTGTTTTGCAGGATCCTGACCGCCTCTGCCACATCTTTTTCCTGCAGGCCGCCTTCGTACCAGCTGGTCTGTATCCAGCGACTGTCAAAACCATAGTCTGACCAGTCATGATCCTCATCGTCTAATATGACAAACCCGTCAGCCTGATGATCCATAAGCCATTTCTCCACCTCCGCGGCCCTGCCTGTCCCATGTTTGCAGTGGATGTCCAGCTGGTCTAAGGAAATGACAGACGGGATCTGTTCAAGGACTTCTTCCGGAATATTGTCCGTAATGTCATAGATCTTTAGATCATGTTCTGCCAAAACGTGCTCAAGTACAACATAGTAATCATCCTTTTTTCCGGACTGTCTGTCATATCCATTCTTCCAGGTGGAGGTAAGGACGATCTGTGCGTCTGTCAACTCCACGATCTGTGCGAGGAACCGGACTCTTTCCGGATCAATGTGCCTGGTCTGCCAGTTGAGGTAATCCGTATGTGCCAAAACACCGTCAATATCAAGAAATATTACTTTCACGACCTTTTCCTCCTCTTTTGGACAGTATAGCATCTATCTGTTTTTCGTTCCAGTTCCTCTGGAAAATAATATCCCCACCAGGAACACAGTATCCTTTCTCATCAGATTCGACACAATGATGCGAAAAATAGAATGTTTCGCACAGGATATGGGCATATGTTTTTCCGTTTTTGAACCGGAATCCTTCTACGTATCCTTCTCCGCGAAGAGGAAAGCCTTTTTCCCTCAGAACAAAGGAAGAAAGCAGGACATTATCCACTTCGATGTATTTGGACATGCCAGCTCCATCTCCTGTGTAGAAATCTGTCTCATGCCAGGAATGTCCTGTCTCAAAGAAATACGTATACTCCATGCCGGAAGACCATCTGAACCAGTCCACCCCACAGAACACAAGCATTCTTCCATTACACAATACTTTTTCACCTAATTTGCAAGGAATTGGAATGATCATACTTCCTCTCTATTCTCCTTTCTGTCACACCGACTTTTTTTCACAAATTCTCTACATTTTCTTCACAATTTTACCATTGTTTTCCGCTATATTAATGATCATAAACAAGCAGGATTGCTTTTCATATACATTTTTTTCTCCTTTTGGGCCGGGATTTTCCCGGCTTTTTCTTTTGCAAATTTCCCTGCTCTCGCATCTGTAAGACGATGGTAATTGTTTTTTAGCCGCCACTCAGAGACATCTACCTGCCATCCCTCATACAACTCCATATATCTGCCAAGCATGGCAGCTTCTTCCTTTTCCCGTTTCCGGATATACTCCAGTGCTTTATTGAGATACGGGATACTGTTGGCATAGTCTACCGTCATTCCCCCACGTCGCCATCCGCCAATCTTATGATTCTGGATCGCATAGACCAGATATACAGAATTTAAAAATGTCAGATTCAGGTATTCGCCCGGCCGGATCTCCATGTTGGCAAAGGAATTCGTATCCTTCCAGTAATTATCCTTTTTGGCGGAAACGTAGTATTCTTTTTCTGTTTCCGTATGCACAATGCTCTCAAATACCGTGTAATAAGAATGCGCGTGGTCCATCATGATCTGCTCTGCATCTGTATGTACATAGCCATAGGCTTTTGCAGTTGCAAGGATCTGTTCGGGCGGCTTTCCTTTCACATCGATCTTTTCATATAACTTGTTGTTTTTTACTGTCAGATAAGAAGTTATTTTACCAAGATACTCATTGGTCTTTTTCGTATCGTACCGGAACTGGGTCACCGTTGTATTTCCTTCCCTGATTACCTTTACCGGAACTTCCGTAACGGTCAGGAGGAACTTCTTTTCCGTAATAGTGTAAGTATCAATCGTATCTACCAGGTTAACCGGGACAACTCTCCTGTCGGGGATATGGGCATCGTGGGTACGGTTCCTTTCTCCTCTTCCGCGGTCATTGTTCCACGCATCATACCTTGTACTCCTTCCATTGTTCCAGATATTCCCAAGGCCGGCATCATCGCGCTCGATCTTTAACGTGGTGAGGATCATATCGCCTTTCATAAGAGGTGCATCTGTGCGCTCAACAATATCCGCAAAAGTTCCATACCGGTTGTCTTCCAGCCACCCGTCTGCCATGGAAAAGATCAGGTATGGGGACGGTGTTAATACATTGATCTTCTCCGGAACCTTTAATATCCTGCTATCATTCAATACCCCCTGCAGGATGCTGAATACAAAGTAACGGGAAGCAACCTCTTCCCGGGACTGAACTTCTGCTTCTTCCAGGGAATCTTCCCTGGTTTCCGGCTTCAGATATACATTTTCATCTTTGATACGGACCTTCTCCTCATCCGTCCACCCCACGTACAGGTTCTCTCCATTCCGGATAAGGATACCGATCTGTTTCCCATGAAATTTCTTATAGGTATCCAAAACATTCGATACCATATCTGAGGCACCGCATAAGATATGGTTTTTACTGATCCGGATCACAGAGACAGATTTCGGTCCGGGAGCAAACCTTTCCCGGATGTCTTCCCGGTTTTTCAATGCATCCTCGAAGGTCGCAATATCTTTTCCGTCAAAATCATAAACTGCCAGCCATTTTCCCAGTTCTTCATCCAGGAAACGGATCTTTTGAAAAAATACCACTGGGACTTTTTCTTCTGCTTCCAATCCTTTGACTAGCTGGACAAACTGAACGGTTTCGCCCATCATACACCGGATGCCATAAAGCTCTGTATCCAGGACAAACATCTGGTTGTTCAACTGAACCATCTGCTCTTCCATTTCTTTCTTTTTCTCCCGGATAAGCTGTGTCTTTTCCGCATACTTTGCTTCCAGCTCCTGCTTCAGTTTTTCCAGTTCCGCCTGCTTTTCTTTCTCCAGCTGTTCCAGTTCTTTCTTCTTACCATCAATCTCTTTCTGCTTATTTCGGATACTGGAAGCTACCTCTTTTCTGAAAGCTGAGTTTTTGCTGACCAGAGGATATTTTCCCATTAATTCCGGACATGTATCAAGATCTGTGTATTCTTTACAGAAAACAGTGCTATCCGGGAGTCCGATCATCAGACTTCCGGACTGAAGAACAGCTATGCCATCAAGAAGGTACAACAGATCCCAGGAAAGGCCCATACTGTCCAGGTAATCCTGGTGCTGCCTGATACTTTCCAGTTTAAACCCGGAAATCTCTCCAAGCGGACAGCCGCAGCCATCCGCGTCTTTTCCTTCTCCTGTTTTGGTATACATACTCCAGAGAATGTCCTGAATCTCTCTGGGAACAGACCAGCGGACGGACACATACCATCCGGGTTCTTTTTTCATGGAATGCTCTTTTTCTGTTTTTACGAAATTATCAAATTCTTTCCAGATAATATTTGCTGTACCGATCTTCTTCATAAGGCACCACCTTCCATATTTATTCCGCAAAATTGAGACGATGCAGAAGGATTTCACCGAGCGCACTGGCCAGACAGAAGATCAGGGACCTGTCGTTGATCTTTATGCTATACAGGACCTGGAAAGCATATTCCGGGTTTTCCGGCAGCTCTACGATCCTGGTATCTGTATCAAGACTTTCATTCGGCACACACTGGATCCCGGCCTTTTTCATCGCTTCAATTAAAGTTTCCAGCGATACCGGTACCGTCAGACCAAGAACCTGTCTCGTCACTTCGGCACACTCTGCCATCTCATACCGCATATTCATATACCTTACATATTCATTCATGGACTTCCTCCGCATTTCATCGCCTTTAATATCTTACTTTAATGCAATGATAGCATTTTTCTTTCAGGAAATGTACCGATACGAAAAAAGGCAAAACTCCGAAGATACAGGAATTTTGCCATTTCTATCAATTCTTTGTTAACACCTCAAAAGCTTTTATGCTTGTATTTTTCAACTGCTTCCACGAATACTCACATGACTGACACCTGTATCTCTGTATTTTCTCAATAATCTCCTGTTCCGTGTCATATATGGATGCCACGGACGGACACAAAGCAGATTCTCCAAGCTTGATCTCTCCTGCCGGGGATATGGATGGAGTACAGACTTTTCCTGCACGAAACAGCGTATTGACTATTCCTCGGATGGAATCCACTCCCTGTTTCGCAAGCAGCCTTACATTTACACATTTCGGAGCGATCGTATTCCACCAGGAATCATCGAAATTTTCCAGAGTCCTTCCCTGCGGATACAGACACTTATTCCCGTTTCCCGGAACACCTTCGATGACTGCATCCAGCTTCTGTAACCGATACTTCTGTTTTTCTGAAAGCGGCTGCGGATAAAACCGCGGATCGTCTGTTATCTGGATCATGATCTTTTTCTTTTCGTATTTTTTCTGTATATTCTGTACTGCCTCAAGGATATCCGGAGTATCTGCAAGTTTTCGTCCATTTGTGATGAACGACAGCGGAAATCTTTTATCCCACTCAAATTCTTGGGCGGAGAGATTTATCTGGCTGTTTCTAGGTACACATTTGTGCATTTTATTCTTCATATTCATCTTATTTCGCATTTTTGTGTACCTCGTCTAAAATTTTTAGAGCCAAAATGGAGCCAAATATACTCTTAAAAATATACGTTATAATAATGAACTCACATATCAAAAATACTTAGCTGTGTTTCTTTTAATGACTCAACTTTTCTAATCGTTATTTTGTCATCTTCTTGAACTTGCCCACATAGAAGAGGTGACGAAGGATCATATTTGGCAACGTTTGTTTCTACACTTTTTGAACTATAATTTGCATAGCAATATGCACATCCATTTTTGCATGTATTATAAGTACCTATTTCAACACTTTCAACACATCCACATTCTTTACGCTGATTTTTGTCTTTGCCAACATTGAGTTTACATCCGATAATTTTTTCAATTAGTTCTCTATCTATGCAACAATTATGAATTATACCACATTCATCCAAATCTATTTTTTCTGCACAACTTCCAATCTTAATATTATAATCCGCAGCTATCTTACTTAATTTCTCAGCAAATTCTCGTAGTTCATCATCATTTAATTCATTACTTGACAATCCATCCATATTTTTTTTATTTTTAGGATATATATCAACAAAACTAATCACGCATTTTTCCGTGTATCCACTTAAAGCCTCAGCAATGCTTTTAAATGCCTTCAAATGATATTCTTTCGTATATCTATCAGAAAAGAATATAGGATCATATCTCCAAATCACTTTTTGCTTGCCAATTTTTTCTGACAGTTCTTGAAATACCGGAATCATTTCTGTTTTTTTATTTGGTAAATTAACCTCAACATCATTTCCGTATCCAGTCAATGTGAATTGAAAATAGTAATTATAATCTTTTATCTCGTTTAACCTTTTCATCATTGGCAACGGATTCTTTGTCCAAAACACTATGCAATCTACAACATCTGGAGTAATTTTTATTTCACTTATCTGATGAGCATTCATCGGATTACGAACATATAAAAATCCTTCTTTTATTCTATTATAGAACCATTCCGAATAATAATTAGGAATATCAGTTCTTCTACTTACACTTAATATCATCTAATTCACCCTTTCAAACATGATTACCTGATATCTAATATGTCCTACTTTTAAAATAGGCCATCTACTTAAATATTTCTTACAATTAGATTGACAATTTTCTTCTTGAATTTTATAATTCGCACATTCCACTTTTCGATGATTTTGAGCAGTTCCAGGATATACCGTTTCTCAAACAGTTCTCCACCGGAAAAGATCAGGTTCGGCACTTCATTTTTTTTGCAAAAAGCCAAAACATCTTTCAGGATTTCCGGCGTCATATTTGTCCCATTAGGTTTGCAGTCCGACATACAGTGGTTGCATCCCATATTACAGCGATAAGTTAAATCGATTAACATTGTCTCCTCCTCATTTGCATATACAACCCGGTAATGTCATCCAGATATTTACCGGGATCTGACTTGAGCATCTGAACAGCTTCCCATGGCAGCGTATTCTTTGATCCAAAGAAAAACAGAGTTCCGGATTCATTGATACACTGGCATATGGTATCCTTCTTTACATACACGCGGCCCACGCTGCAAAAATAAGCATCAAAGTCCCTTTTATAAACATAGATACTGCCCGATTCCAGAAAATGCGGGCTTACAACAAGATTTGATGAATCTGCTGGCACGACATCAATCCTCCTTAGTATTAATCCGCGGAATCCAGTCCTCTTCCACTTTCTTTAATAAACTCTTCGGCACACACTCTTTTAATGCAGAATTTTCCGCCAATGCCATATCGATCAGATAAAAGTCGTTTCCATTCTGCATGATATCCATGCTCCACTGTCCGGTTAAGCCTATCTCCGGAAGCATCCTTTTCAGATTTTCCTTAACTTTTCCGATATTTTTTCGATACTGTTCCATCAGTTCTTCTTCCGCAGCAGAATACGTAATGTAATCATGCACCTTATCCGGTTTGGTGGAATCCGCGGAGTGTCCAAACCGTTTCTTCATCATTTCCGGCTCCCAGTATGGGCTGCATCCAAGAATACGGTCAGAATCAAAATCCACAAAGATACGGTACTCCGGACGGAGTGGCAGGCCAAAATAGATTTCTTTCGCTCCCGGTTTCGGCTGGATATATTCCCGCACTACCCACTCTGTCGTAGTAGAAACACCATAGATACATGGCTGGTTCCTGCCGGACAGGTCATAATGCGCCATGCACAATGCCTGGAAATGGATAAACAGCAGGTACTCCCCAAGTTCACGTACTTCCTTTTCCCCCAATACATGGGCATTGCGGAAATCAAACTTGCTGGAATAGGTCCCGGTTTTGATAAAGTACTCTTTCTCCGGATCCAGTCCAAAAGCTTTTAGACAAAACTCATCCACGATACACAGTGTAGATGGATTCAAAGACATATATTCCATCCTGGTCAGCTGCAGTAAGGGAAGCGGCACTTTCAAAACCTTCGTCTGTGGAATTTTAAAAAAATCCTGTTGTTTGACTGCCTGTACAAGAGGCGGCAGCCAGTATCCCATGCTGTTCCTGTTACGGTCAATGATCTTATAAGTTATTGGATCCAGGTCCTGGATATCAAGACCCTGACGGAACATACCGTAAAGCTGCATTTTCTTTTTCGGATCCTTACAGAGCAGGAAATCCTTATATACACTTAAAAGCATCCCGGATGCAGCTTCTCCGATATCCCGTTTATACAGATATCCGGTAAGCTCCGGGCGGTATCCTTCCGGGACAGACTTTAGATCCTCATTACTGACCGGGACATAGTCTTCCGGAAGGGAATCAAAAGTCTGCACATGGTCATCTGCCCCGTCCCAGACATAGACTGCGGCACTGTCCAAAAGTTCTGCTACGATCCTCTGGACAAGGGCATCAAGGTGTACATTCTCCGCAGCAAGATCAGAAAGAAAGCATTTTTCACTGACTGCCTGTTTCGCATTGACTGCAAAAAAGTTGTTACTTACCTTGTTTTTGACATGCTTTGTATAGGATTCCTCAAAGCTGCGGAGGGCTTCCGGATTCGTTTTGATAAATTCCGCAATCTCTTCCTTCGTCATCATTGCCTTTTTTGCCTTTTTTCCGAATACATTCTCCAAGTTAAACATATCTCTTCCTCCGTTTTTCTTCATAATATGTCAAAATATCGATCTTTTTTGTTCATGCGGAAATTTCTTCATTTTATCCGAAACTGATCATGAAAGGAGAAAAAATGATAAGAACAAGAGAATTCTGCAAGAAAACGGTAACGGAAGAACTTCGCCCCGGAGATGTAGTACAGCACTTTAAGAGAGGAATGACCAACTCCGACGACCATAATGCATACCTCTACAAGATCATCTGTGAGGCAATACACACGGAAACTAAGGAACCCATGGTCGTATATCAGGCATTATATGGCGACTGCGCAACCTATGTCCGTCCAAAAGAAATGTTCCTCGAAAAAGTCGACACCAAAAAATACCCAGATGCCACACAGGAATACCGGTTTGAAAAATATGCGGGAATCCCTCGTCTGAAGTCCGAAAAGGAAATACCCCGGGAACTCAAACATTCCCCCATCTCGCTTCGGATACTGAATGCCTTACATACCATCGGGATCACCAGGTTCTCCGACTTTTCCAACCATACCAGGGATGAGATCCACGCCATCCCGGGGATCGGACCTCGTGCCATGCTGGAATTGGATAAAGAATTAAAAAAACGCGGAATCCACTACAAACACAACCATACCGTCTGACAACTATCAGACGGTTTTTGTCATATTATGGAAAAACAAGGAGGCCACACATGAGAAGATTAACAATCAAAGGATTTAAAACAGCAGGGTTTCTGTTGAAAGCAGCTGCTTCCGGGATAGAATCCCTGTTAGAAGAAACATATCCCGTACTCAGAGAAGGGGCAAAGCGGATCGGATTAAGCCCAAAAGACTTTACTCATATCGAGATTTCAAACAAAGCATTTAACGAGGCGACATCCATCAAAGGCATTTATCCATTCTGCAAGATCACGTATATTGCAGATCACATCGATGGATTCCAGTACCGGATCCGTATCGGCTGGAAGAAAACAGATGAAGATATTGTCCCGGATATTCTTTACATCCAGAAAGTCATGACAGACGGAGAATTTGATCTTGATTATATTCTTTCTTTCACAGAAAATCCCGAGAAAGGATGTTGCTGGGTCAGCGAAGGAAAACGTCCTCGCCGCATTGTAAACAATATCCCTGACGGGTGGATCGGTGTAGAAGAAGACCTGCCGGAACCGGGAAAGCTTAACGAGAACACTCTCGACTACCAGAAATATATGTGCCTAGTCCAGGTGGTGGAAGGAAAATCCGCGGATGCCCGCCCGTTAGCCTTTACGGAAAACCGTCGATGGGTCAACGGGAACGTAGACATGACAGATTACGTTTTAGCCTGGCAGGATATCCCGAAATGCAGGAATGAAAAAGTAGTTTTGCCAATTTAACCCCAAAAAGTGAATTCGAATTCACTTTTTTAACTTTGTTTATTATTATTAGCTCTTTTTAATGCAAATGACCAGTGATGATGGTAAGTGGAAATATGGGTTTATCGGATTCGGTGTAATTATGGTAACTGGAATTGGATTGATTATTTATAATAATACTAAGACTAAAAGAACCAGAAAACGCAAACAAAAAAATAGAATAAAAAGTAAAAAGAACAATATAAAAGCTTGCATTTAATGCAAACTTTTATATTTTGCGTTTTGCGTTTTAGCTTATCTTAACCCATTTAGCATATACCCTATTTCCATTTTTGCTGTATGGACATCTTTTTAGAGGTAAGGCTGAATCAGAAGGTGAAGATGATATATACCATCCAGAAAAAGAATATCCTGACCTAATGGGCTGAGGAATATTTGTGATTTCATATTGCTGTGGAGCATCATAAAACCAGGCGTAACTTCCAGCAATTCCAAACATAACATAGGTGCTATTTCCATTAATAGTTCCTCCGTTTCCATCAAAGATAATACTTCCTTTTGAATTTGAAATTACGTTTGTTTCTGAAAAATCTTGCACCCAATAGTATACTCCATTTCCTGCTTTATAAAATCCAACCCCCATATATAAATTTGAGCTTCTAATAATTGGAATTCTATGCCCAGGACTATTCATCCAATCATGAACAACTGATGCTGGGGAGCCCTGCCCCATTGCTATATTCTCATCCCCAATAACGGCTACTCCAATTCCTACTTCTTCCCCAACTGTTGAACTTCCAAGTCCGTTAGGTCTTTCGTGTGAAAATTTAACAGAAATCTCTTTAGCTCTTATCATAGCCGCATCTTGCAACGCTTTATTATACTTTAAAGGCTGAACCCCTTCTTTAGCTCTTTCGATGTTTGTAAGTCTCAACACTTCTGATGCCATAGCAATCGGGTCTACCGGGTCGTCAAAATCATCGTCATTGTCTCCATAATTATTATCATTATTGTCATCGCCTGGTTTTTCCGGCTTTGATGTTGGTTCTGGCGTAGGCGTTACTTTTTTCTTTACCTTGATATTTACACCCGTATTGCTTCCGTTTCCGTAAACTTTAAATTTGCTACTGTAGCCAAAAACAAAATAAGTGTTCGTAGCGCCTTCAACAGGATTTTCATCTTCGTATTTTGTATATTTAGATGAAATTGTTGCAATTTTTGAAGGTGCTGAATCATTTGCCTTACGGTATATCACGTAATGTGTCGTACCACCGGCAGGATTCCAGCTGACATTTACAGTGTTGTCTCCAGTCAGACCTGCGCCGAGTCCATATACGGTTGCGGGAACAGTTCTTATTGCTAGTCCCGTTTTGTTATAGCTGCCAGACTTCTTCGTCTTCTTATTGTATGCTTTCACGGTATAGGTATATTTCTGACCTACAACGATTGGATACTTCTTTGAAGAAGTATGCGTATAGCTGCTCTTGGAGTTGTCAAGCGTTTTGATTTTTGTCCACTTTTTCGTTCCTTCTTTCTTATAATAAACGAAGTAATGAGTGGCTCCTGATGTCTTTTTCCATTTGACATTGATTTTGTTGTAAGCCGGAGCTGAAATGCTGCTAAGCTTAACCGTTCCGGGTGCAGATGCAGCCTGAATGGTTGCCGGCAGCAGCATAACTGCCAACATAAACAGCAGGCAGAGAAACAATCTTCTTTTTTTCATAAACAGAATCCTCCTTATATGGCTGATTATAGTACCGAAAAATAGTAAAGTCAACTAACAAACATCCAGGACATTCGCCTGAATACTGACAGTTCCTTGCCATTCATTTAAGTCCGGATAATACAACATTTTGAAATCATTGAGCTTACCATCCTGATTCAAGATCCGCTCTTTTTCTTCAATGTCATGAAAACAGACCCCGTTCCGGCATACAGCACTGTTAAAGACGATCTTCAGAACATTTTTGTTTTTTCCAATGATCTGTGCCTGGCTTGCACTGACATTCTGCTGGGCAAATACAGGTTTTTCATTTCCTTTGCCAAAAGGCTCCAGGATATCCAGCTGTCTGATAAACCCTTCTGTCAGATAATCTACCGGCATAACCACATCAATCATGACTTTTGCCACAAAATCCGCTTCCGTCAATCCGCAGCGCACATTCAGCTGTTTCCGGAACTCTTCCAGGTTTTCTTTTTTTAAGGACAGACCGGCAGCCAACGGATGTCCGCCAAATCCCAGCATCAGGCCTCTGACTTCTGACAGTTTTTCAAACATTGAATAAGCTTCAATGGAACGTCCGGAACCTTTCAAAAAGTCCCCATCCCCATCGGTCAAAACAATTGCAGGCTTGTTATATCTTTCCCTTACTTTTCCGGCAATGATCCCGGCAATACTCTCATGGATCCCCGGAATGTAAACGACCAGTACTTTATCATTCTTCATTTCTGTGTCAACGATACGGAAAGCATCTTCCATTCCGGACTTTGTAAGGTCCTGACGCTCCACGTTCAGCTTACGCATCTCTTCCGCCTTATCCAGAGCCTTTTTATGATCCGTTTCCATCAAAAGGTTAAATGCTTCGTTAGCCGTATCCAGACGTCCTTCTGCATTGATACATGGTCCGATCTTAAACCCGTAGTCATAGGATTTCAGTATCTTATCCTTCAGTCCCAGAACTTCCATCAGTGCCTGCATCCCGACATTGTTGGTTATCTGCATTTTTTTCATACCTGCTTTCACGATCGCCCGGTTGTCTTTCTGGAGATCCATGACGTCACAAACAGTACCCAGTGATGCCATTTCCAGAAAATCCGAATTCCTGAACTCATCTTCCATCCCGAATCTCTTATACAGGCGTCCCATAAATTTCCATGCAACTACTGCTCCGCAGATTTCCTTAAACACATGGTCTTCCGGACGTTTGGGGTCGATCACAGCATCCGCGGCAGGAAGGATATATCTTCTACCATCCGGCTCCTGGACAAATGGGACTTCATGGTGATCCGTCACAACCACAGTCATCCCAAATTCTTTGGCCAGACTGACTGCATCCGCAGCAGCAATCCCGTTGTCACAGGTCAGGATGACTTCCACTCCGTCTTCCCTGGCTCTGCGGATGGCGTTCTCATGAAGCCCGTAACCGTCTTTAATACGGTGCGGGATGAACTTGTCACATTTTGCATGAAGCCCGATCAGACCCTTGTAGAGGATGTAGGTACTGGTTACGCCATCCACATCGTAATCGCCTATGATACGTATATGCTTTCCGGCTGCTATTGCATCCTGAATGATGCTGACACCCTTTTCCATATCCGTCAGTTCTGAGCCATCGGATACCTTTGACAGATCTGCTGTAAGAAATTCCCGGATATCTTCTTCCGTTTCCACTCCGCGGTCAGCAAGGATCTTGATGATCGCAGGGTGGATGCCTAATTTATTGGATAACTCACGATCTATTTTTTTATTCTTATAAAACCATTTACTCATATATCTCACCTCGCTATCAGTTTTCTTATTCTTATTATACAGGATATTTTTTAATAGTGCTGTGGTACGGGGATCCTGCAATGGAAAAAGCAGGACCTGTATCCCAGGCCCTGCTTACTGTACCACATCCGCTATACATCCTATTTTCTCCGCAGCAGGAAAAACAGATCTCCGTCCAAAGTGCCATGATAGCTTTCCTCGGACAATGCTCCTCCCACTAACATATCCGAATCCAGGTCTTCATCCGGCTCTGTTACTTTCCCGGTAAGGTCTTCCGAACCGGTATATCCGTATCCGTCAACCAGCCAGATTGCATCATCTTCTGCGTCACCTGTCTTTTCCACTGCAAAAGTATAGGTTCCATCACCTTTGGCATCCCAGCAGATCACATTACTGTCAGGAAGATTTTCGGACAATCCTTCCGATAAACAGATATCCTCCCCTTTTTGTACCGCTTCGTCCAGACTGTCATATGCCCTGTATCCGTCGGTCAGTTTTCCATACCCGGTTACAAATTTGCACCCTTTTGGGAGAAGTACCTGGACACTTCCGGAACCCTGGTTTACAACCGCTGTATACTGGACAAAATCATAGTCGTTTCCGCCAATTTCTTCCTGAAAAGTATAGCTGTATAGGGAAACCGGGAAGACATCCGAATCTTGATATCCATCGTTACAAGAGTCCTCGTTATCCAGGGACTCATCATCACCAAAATAAGCACCGATCATGTGATCCAGCTGTTCATCGGAAAGGTCTCCGACATGTTCTTTGATAAACTGTTCTTTTACCCCTCTTTCTGAATGCTCTTTCAAGTAATCCTCCCAGATACTGCTCTTATTGTTGCTTTCTGTTTTAGTCAGTTCAGGCATTCTTCCTGCATACACCATCGCACTTTCCATACTTCCAACCAGAACACCTGCCAGAACGACCATCATTATTTTTTTCTTCATAAAAAATCTCCTTTCTACTTTTTCTGTAATATGCAGAAACCTAATTTTTTCTACTTTCCAGTTCTGCTACCATCTGCAGCCATTCCTTTTCTCCATTTTCCGGATCTTCAATCAAAGAACAGGCAGGCATCTCATACCCCGAAAGATCTGTGTCCACTGAAGCATTTTCTGCCAGCTCAAACATCCGGATTTTCTCCTCATCCGACAGAGCAAGTATCTCTGCAAGCAGGGCAAGTCTATCTTTTATCCTGCATCTGTTCTTTTCCACATCGCACAGATATGTCACAGGCACATCCAGCATGCCTGCCAGTTTCCGCATCGTGATCTTTTTTTCTACTCTTTTCTGATGAATGAAACTTCCAAGATCGTCACACACTGCTTTTACCTCCTTGTCTGGCACAATCATACTCCATAGAAAAAACAACCTGTTTTTGGTACGAAAAAACAGGCATGGAATACATACCTGTTTCTATCAAAGCATTGATGAATGAATGACGGACAACCTTATTGGCCGGCAGCAGTTTTACGCATTATTCGATAATGTCCGCTGTCCAGAAATCAATTCTCTGTTTTTTTTCCAAGAACAGCTTTCGAGATGATCCATATAGCCACGGAAAGCATCATGCAGAGATTGCAAAAGGTTGCAGCATTGAACTTGATCAAACCATAGGCTTTCATGACAAGGCATACCACATCGAATACCAGAAGCAGGACCAGGAATCCTAACAGAAATGAATCAACGAATTTTCCAAGTTTTTCATATTTCACCGTTATCTTAAAAATATCAAAAAACATATTGCTGATGGAAAATTGTAAAAGTACCACAGCTATAGAAATTATCATCATTTCTCTGCAATACTCCATCGGTATAAGACAGAGGGCACAGAACCCTGCAGCTGCCAGAATAAAACACGAAATGATACCGCTGGCTTTAACCAGATCCTTCTTTGATGCGTAATTTTCATTCATGATTTTTCTACCTCCGTTTTTTCTTAATAATATGCCAAAACACACCTCTCCTTTTATCACACGAAAAAAAACGCATATTTTCCATGAACCAACTACGAAAGGAGAAAAAAATGAACATCAATCTACCAAAATACAACCAGACGGTATATGCAGAACTTCTGCAGGCTATGGTCTGGAACAACAAATGCGCCTTATGCGCTGCAACAGGAACCGGCAAGAGCTACATTGCCGCAAAATTTGTCCAGGAGGCAGTAATAGAGCAGGATACACTCATTCTGGTCCCATTCCGGGCAAGTGCAAAGATCTGGAATACGCTTCTTCCCCAAGCAACAACCATGACCTACCAGGGGCTGCTATACAACAGACCTGAGCTTGCAAAATATAAGCTGATCATCTGTGATGAGATGCACCATCTTGGTGCGGATGAGTGGGGAAAGGTTTTTAACGAACTAACGGAAAATTATCATGGAAAGCTTCTCGGGCTTACCGCCACACCGATCCGTTTCCTGGATGGAAACCGGAACATTGCAAAAGAGTTCTTTGACGGAAATGACATACAGGGTGTACAGCTTTCGGAAGCCATCCAGAAAAAGATCCTTCCAACTTTTGAGTATGTAACTGCCTTGTACAATCTTCCCGAAAGCAAAGGAAACAACGAACTGACAGAAAAACTGTACAACCGTCTGGATTTCCTGCGAAATGAATACTCTTTCCAGAATATCCTTAGAAAACATCTTGCAGGCAGGCATCCTGTCAAGGCGATCGTCTTCGTGGATTCCATCCAGGAGATACCCAAAGTCATGGATTCCTGCAGGGAGATCTTCCCGGATGCTGTTCATCTGGACGCACATTCCAAATATTCAGGAAAGGAAAATGCCGAAACCTATGAACAATTCGAGATCACAGACGGTGACTGCTTTCTGTATGTCGTAGACATCCTGAATGAAGGCATTCATCTTTCCGGAGCAAACGTTGAGATCATGTTCCGACGTACCCGCTCTCCTATCGTTTACCTGCAGCAGCTTGGAAGGATCCTTTCCGCCAGCAACGCAGAGAACGATGTTATCATTTTTGATTTTGTTGCGAATCACATGAACATGCGGGAATATACCAAAATGCAGAATGAAACCGTGTCAAGACTTTCTTTCGATATCGGGGATCCGTACCGGCAGATCGTGCAGCATGATTACGCACTGGAGGAATTAGAGCTTCTGGAAAAACTGCATCAGCTGGAAAACAATCTCTGGTCAGAAGAAGAAGATGCCCTCATGAGAGAGTATTATGGCAAACATGGCAGCGGGATCAATTATCTGCTTACTGTTCTTCCAAACCGGACACGTATTTCCATCATCAGCAGGGCAAAGATCCTGGGACTGGCAGGAACCCGCAAGGAATATTCTGAAGAGTTTAAGGATGATATCAAAAAATATTATTGTCAGAAAAATGGAATCGACCTCATCCTTCAGAAATATCCCGGATACACCCGCGCAGGTATCACCAATATTGCTAACAGGATGGGACTTACCTTTCGGGACAGCCAGCCATGGACAGCAGAAGAAGACGAGCTCTTGAAGCAAAACGCTTCTCTTTCCATTTCGGAACTTCTTAAGATATTCCCGGACCGCACAAAGGCAGGCATCACTGGAAGAAAACACAATCTTGGGATCACTAATCGAAGCATGCATACCTGGACAGAGGAAGAGATCTCCATCCTTAAAGCGAATGCAGACCTCACGTCAGAAGAAATCCGCAGCAGATTTTTCCCGGATCTGACCATAAGCAATATCAATTCTGCCAGACGTAAGCATGACTGCCGCAAGGACAGAAACTGGAAACCGGACAAGATCGAACGCTTTTGTGCACTCTACAGCAAAGGCGGATGGAACGCCGTAAAGAAAGATCCTGAGTTTTCAGATATGAGCAAAGAGGCCATCAACGGTGCTGCCCATCGATACAATGTCCGCTCCGCAGCATCACACCCCACAACCTGGACCGAAGAGGAAAAGGACATCTGCAGGGAATGGCTTGCGATACCGGAAAAAGAGAGGCCTCCGCGGAGAGAATTAGCCAAAAGGATCCCGGCTCACTCAGAAAACGGGATCAAGGATATGTGCCGCAGACTTAAGACAGATTGATAGCAGGAGATACTTCTCTCCTGCCGAAAAAAAGCCGCCCAAACGGACGGCTTATTTGTTGTACTTCCAGATCTTTTTGATCTCTTCTTTTCTAAGCTCCCAGAAAGTTGCCTGCACATGAGGAGCCTGATCGATCTCGAATACCCTGTACCAGGACTCTTTCTTGAATTTTTCCTTTCCTTCCATATCCGGATTATAGTACCAGTCCAGTTCTTCGTCGTTTCTACACCATGCCGTATCGTTAAGCTGTGCGACCGTCCAGATCTCTTCGTCAGAGAGAACGACCTGGGAATCTTCTTTCTCCAGTTCGATCAGCACCATCTCCTTTGCTGCACCCCGAAATTCCACCCATCGCAGGTCAGGACGGGCCTGTCTTGTGCGGAGCCTGTACCACGCCCATACCGGATATTTAATGCCTTCCGGAGGCGGTCCGATCTTTTCTGTCATATACCTGGACATCCAGTCATATGCATTGGCAAACTGCCGGCCGGAATCATCCCAGGTAAGTACTTCGCTCTTATCCGGATCGCACTGGTAGATTCCTGTTTTCTCAATTGTTTCTTTGTATACTCTTGCAGGCATTGTCGTCCACAGCCTCATTCTTCCACCTCCAAACGAATTATGTATTTTCTATTATACACGAAACCCATGCTCAGAAATATTTCTATACAAAAAACCCTGCCAGGCCGGTACATTCTGTCTCATACCGGCTGACAGGGAAAATCCTATTTCACTTTGACTTTTTTAACCTTGCTCCAGCCAGAGTAATATCTCTTTCCGTTAACTGTTTTGTATGTACGGATACGGATATAATAGTTTTTATTGCTGCGGAGATTTTTAAATGTGATCTCCGTTGCTTTTTTGCCAGCTGTCGTTGTCTTTGGCTTTTTCATATTTTTCTTCAGACTGTACTGCACCTGATATCCGCTTACGGACTTCGACGGCTTCCAGGATACGACAAGCGTCTTCTTTCTTCTTGATTTCGTTTTGAGACTTGTAGTATTCTTTGGCTTTTTCACAGGAGCCTGTGTAGGTTCCGGGGCCTTTGTAGGTCCTATCGGGTTCGGCGTATCCGTAGGCTTCGGTGTATCCGTAGGCTTCGGTGTATCCGTAGGCTTCGGTGTATCTGTCGGCTTTGGTGTTGCAGTGGGCTTCGGTGTGGCCGTTGGTTTCGGTGTGGCTGTCGGCTTCGGTGTTGCTGTTGGTTTCGGCGTTGCCGTTGGCTTTGGCGTTGCCGTTGGTTTCGCCGTCGGTTTTGGCGTTGCCGTCGGTTTCGGTGTCGCCGTCGGTTTTGGTGTCGCCGTCGGTTTCGGTGTCGCCGTTGGCTTCTGCGTAGTTGTTCTGATTATTTTTGTAGTATCAGGGAAACAGCGCTCTCCCACTTCCTTGATCGTGGAAGGCAGTGTTACACTCTTCAGCAATTTTGCGTCACAGAATACATATCCCTCAAGCGTCTCGATTCCTTCCGGAATTATTACTTCCGTAATTTGCGTACATCCAACACAAAGCATCTGGGTAAGAGTTTTTACTCCATTACCAAACGTGATTGATTGTAGATTCTCACAATTGCTCAAACAGAAATCATTAAGTGTCTTTACAGAATCGGAAATTACGATCTTGTTTAAATGACTATGATCAAATGCATTTGCTGTGATCCTTGTTACATCGTCCGGTACCCTGTATTCTCCGGTTTTCTTAGCGGGAACTGCTATCAGATAGTAGCCTTTCCCTTCTTTTTTATACAGGACTCCATCCACAGCCTTATATACCTTATTACCACTTGCTACCTTGAATTTCTTCAGATTAGTCATTCCGCGGAAAGCATTGAAAAATGTTGCATCATTTATGGAAGCCGGAAGTTCCAGTTCCGTAATGCCTGTTCCGGAAAATACATCTGCCCACAATTCCTCTACGCTATTTCCCAGTTTTACATCTACCAGCTTAGGATCATCGGCAAACGCATTGTATCCAATACACGCTACATAGTTTCCAACCGTTACTTTCTCAAGATTTGGGCAATTTGAAAATGCATATTTTTCAATATAATATATGGAATTGCCTATTACAACCTCTTTAATTTCATCAATATAAGGAAATCTGTATTTCTCATATCGATCTCCGGAAAAGTAATATTCATATATCCTTCCGTAACCAGAAATAGTTAAAACCCCATCTTTTAATGTCCACGTCGCATCATCCCCACATTTACCACTCTTTTCACCCGTTGGTTTTTGCGTTGGTGTGGGAGTTGCGGTAGGTTTTGGTGTCGCAGTAGGTTTTGGTGTTGCTGTCGGTTTCGGCGTTGCTGTCGGCTTTGGCGTTGCAGTGGGTTTTGGTGTTGCGGTAGGTTTTGGCGTCGATGTAGGCTTCGGGGTTGCTGTAGGCCGTGGTGCCGCCTTTGATGTAACGGTAACCTCTTTCTGCGCCGAGATATCTCCAACCTTCAGCGTGATCGTTGTATTACCCGACTTTTTTGCAGTCAGTTTACCATTCTGGTCTACAGAAACAATACTGTCATCCGCAGAAAGCCACTGGACACTGTCAACCGGATAGCATGTTGAATTGCTTTTTTTGTATATTAATTTAAACGTAGCCTTCGCCGTTTTTCCCTCTTCCAAAGAAGTGTCCGAAAGTACGATCTCCGCAGCGATCTGTGTCTTGTCCACATCTATGGTCTGAACCGTTGTACCGGAAACGCTGCTCATGGATTCATCTTTACTTCCCATTTTCCAATCCATACAGAACTCCGCGGATGTGGTGTTCCTTCCATTTTCATCATTAAGGAAGGAAGAGACTGCGATATATTGATACTCCGGAGTGATCAAAGACTCGTAATGGCCTGTTACCCTGCCAGTCTGATTAACCCAGTCATTTTTTTCCCCATACCATTGGTTGATCCCATAGAGCATGTCATTTGCACCGTTCCAAGCCAGATTTTCTGCATATGACGTAGTTCCACCCGGTGCCCAGATACTTTCCGGCCACATATTACAAGGACGAAGATGGGCTCTGAGAACAGATGCCTCCGCGGAACGTATCCTTGCAATATACTCCAGATCGGATGACCACTTTAAGGGCACATAATCAGCCATGGTAAGTTTCTTAGATGGATCCCGCGGATCCTGCACTCTTTCTTCATATGCCTCCCTGCGGATCTCATTGATCCGGTCAAGTACTGCCTGGGATGCCGCCAGATAAGAACCTTTGATCCCAACTTTCACTTTTTCCGTTGTAGCAGCAGGATGCACTGTCTCATCTTCGGTTTCAGGCACCTCCTCCGATCCGTCTGAGAATAATTCATCTTCCTGAACTTCATCTGAAAAGTCCGGTACTTCCACAGCAGAATCTCCTATGTCCACGGCACCAACATAGGAACAGTTAGAAACCACAAGCGTGATCCCTAACAATACAGATATCAGCTTTTTCTTCATGGTGTTTTCCTTCTTTCTTTTGTGTTTTCAGATATTACCATTGTAGCACTTGAATGTATCATTTTCCATCATTTCCTCCCAGAAAAATATTTTTTGTAATACATTTTTTGTCAGAATCACTCCTCTTCTTATCGCAGTATTTTGAGGGGTGTTTCCGCGGAGATATCGTAAACCTATTGCAGCCGGATATCTGGCGCAGTCTGATCTGGTACGAAAGATCGGCATTTCACAGAAAATATTCTGGTCTGAAAACCTGTCAAAAAAATGAGATTGCTGATTGGCCCTGCTGCGGATTTTTTCATTTCTGCTTCTTGTTAATCATTCTGTTTTTGCAATGAAACAAGAAAGGAGACAAGAAAATATGGTTGCAAACAAAACACCTACATCTTATAATAAGGATAAGAAAACACCAACTTCTTTATCCAGAAATATTGATGCTGCGGAGGCGAAGATCCAGTACGACGAATATGCCAAAAAGATACTGGGAGACAAGCAGATTCTGTCAAGAATCTTCCAGAAAGTGGTGAAGGAAGCGAAAGATTTGTCTTTATCCGAAATCGAGGATTGTATTGAGAAGGCTGAGATTAACTGCGTCAGTATTTATCCGGGGTTATCGAATAAAGATCAGGTACAGGGAATCAGTACCGAATCTGCGATTGGAAAAGAAGGAAAGATTAATTTTGATGTGAGAACTTTTATCACAGTTCCGATAAAAGGAAAATTGATGAAAATCATCATTAATCTTGAAGGCCAGAAAAAATTCCATCCTGGATACAGGATCGAAACCAGGGCCATCTTCTATAATGCCAGACAGCTTTCTATGCAGTTAGACACGGAATTCTTTATTCCCGATTACGATAGTATCTGTAAGGTGTATACCATCTGGATCTGTTTTGACAGTACAAAGAAGGAAGCAAATGCTATCGCTGAGTATAACCTCCATAAGACAGACATCATCCCCGGAATCAAGGATAATCCTGCAGCATACGATAAGATGTCTGTAGTAATTATCACCCTGAATGAAAAGGTCCCATCGGACGACATACTTGTCAGTATGTTAAACGTGCTTTTCAGTCAGACCAAAATGACAAGTAAAGAAAAGAAAGAAAACTTAAGCGAAAATTACGGTCTCGATATGGATCGTGACTTGGGAAAGGAGATTGATGATATGTGCAACTTTTCTGATTTAATCGAGGAAAGAGCTATCGAGCAGGGCATTGAACAGGGCAGGCGGCTAGAGCTTGATTATGGCATCAGAACTGCAATAAAAGCATACAGTATGCTTGGATCTTCCTATGAAAAAGCAAGAGCTTTCATCATGAAAGAGTATAATCTCTCACCTTCTGATGCTGAATCAAAAATGCAGGAATACTGGGAAAACTAATCAAAGAGAGGAACTCCCCTCGCAACCAAAAAGAGCAGGACATCCTGCTCTTTTTCATTTTCCTAGAAAAAAAGTGAATTCGAATTCACTTTTTCAGCTCTCCAAAAAACCAAGCAGCTCCGCGGCAGTAGTCGTCTGTGCAACTTTTGTTATGTACTTTGCATAGGTTCCAATAATCGAGTCCCCGGTATTCCAGTCTGACATTTCCTCAGTGTTTAACCAGAACGCCTTTTTTGCCTTTCTTGCGATCGCTTTTACATACTCTTCCCCTGACCGGTTCTTGTTGTTCCTGGCATCCCCGATGATATAGACATAGGAATCCCCTGTTACTTTACTCATATTACTGTTGTAGAATGTCCGGAAAGGAATTTCATAATTGGAATAGGCCCCGGAACGCGGGATCACCTTTAATACCTCGCTGACAGCCGCTGCTGCATCATCCATCTCCATGAATTCTGAAATGTCATAGAGTTTGTTGGTAAATGCATATGTAGAACATCCACCCGGAAACACCTCCTTCATGGCATGCATGAACACCAGCATCAGCTCGGATGCTTCCTTACAGGAACCGGATACATCCAGGATCAGGATCAAATTGGATTTCTGCCGTATCGGTTTCTGGTGGATCAGACACAACGGGATACCACCTGTCTGGCAGCTCTTTTTCACAGTTGCAGGAATATCGATCTTTGACGCCCTGTTTGTCCGTATCTTCCGATTTAACTTTGTACGGAATTTTCTGGCGTTCTCCCGGATGTAATCATAGATCAGCAGCTTTTCCTCCGCGGACATTTTGGAGAACTTCTTATCCAGACAGACATCGCCCTGATATCTGGAATGTACTGCATTTTTCAGCCTGAGTGTCTCCTTGCGGCTTTCAACTGGCTTGTCCTTAAAAATCTCTTTCTGCTGCTTTGCGATCTGCTTTAGCTTTTTCTTAAACTCCCGCTCCTGCCGCTTCAGGTCATCCGCACTGCGGCATAACTCCCAGTCATTTTTCTCAATCCTCTCATCCACAGAAGTTTCTTTGTCTTTGATTGCCTTAAGCTGACGTCCGATCTCCCGGATCTCCTTGAGCAGCTCTGCGCTGTTGGATTTCGTGCAGGCCCTTAAGGACGCTTCCTTGATCTCCTTTGTCAGCTCCTCCTGTTCCGGTCTTTCCCCGCTTCTGACACAGGCAACAAACCCCGATAAACTTTCCAGGCCTTTCAGACAGGCTTTCAGGTTTCGTACCTTTTCCTGTTTTTTGGCTGTTTTTTCTGCCTTTGCGATCTCTTTTTTGTTCTGCTCCTCAAGGACTTTTCGTTTCTCTGCCTGAAGCTTTTCTTTCTTATCATTCAGCTGCCGGATCTTTTCCTGTATGCGGGCTACCTCCTCCTCATGCTCTTTAGCCGCCTTTTCGGAATCTTCTCTCGCCTTATCTGCTGCTTTCCTGGCAGCAGTCCTCTCTTTCTCTTTTTGGAAAAAGAGGGATACAAATTCCCCGTACAGGGAATCAAACTCTTCTGACTGGTCTGAGCTGTGGACGATCATGGCATAGAGCAGTCTTTTGATGTCCACTTCTCCCATCCTGCCAAGAACGGAGTAGATCTCTGACGGATCGCAGATGTATCCCTTGTTGGAAAAGAATCGGCAGGCTTCAAAGATAAATTCGTAGAGATAGGAATCCTGTATGTTATCTGCGGGCTTTGCCCATAACTCCCTGTAGCATGCCAGATCTTCCATATTTCTCCCCCCTAGTAAGCAATGTCATGTATATAGTTTCTGACGGTCGCAGAAACTGATTCCATGTCCCTCCGGTCTTTTACCAGCAGCCCAAGGGAATTCTGCACACCCTCCCTGCTGCCATCCTTTTCGATATAGGAAGCCCAGTCTACGATCTCGGATACGGACACCGGATGTTTCAGATCCATTTCCTGGAATGCGACCATACAGGATGCAATCCCTGACGCCACCCTCTCATCCACACTGGTCCTGTACTTAAGGACCTCGATGATCTCTGCCCTGGTCTTTTTCTTGATATACAGATATGAGCAGCGGCGTTTCATTGCCCCGGACAGTTCCCTGTATGCATTGGAAGTAAGGATCACGACAGGTTTCTGGTCTTCCGGACAGGATACGGTGCCAAACTGCGGAATATCAATGGAATAATCCTCAAGGTACTCATACAGCATATATTCTGTTTCCTCGGATGCCTTGTCGATCTCATCGATCAGAAGAAGCTTTCTGCCGCTTCCATCAATGGTCTGAAGGACCGGACGTGGGATCAGGAACTCTTTCCCATAGAAATCCACATCCCCTGCCACATGTTTGATCGCATCATTGATCCCCAGGTCTTTGATCTCCTCATTGAGCTTTGGCTTTACGGCTTCCAGGGTAAGGAGCTGTCTCTGGTAATCGTAGTCATACAGGACCTCATCTTTGGTAAGGCCGTCATACATCTGCAGTCTCAGCATCGGAAGCCCCATAACCTCTGCCAGTGCCTTTGCCAGGGAAGTTTTACCAACTCCAGGTGCCCCTTCCACCAGCAGCGGCTTATTAAGTGCAAGCATGCCAAATACGGCATAGCAGATATCATCCGTCGGGATATACCCTGTTTCCTTTAATTTATCTCTGATCTCATTTATTGTCATCTTTCTTCTCCTCAAATAATCCTGTTACATATTTCCAGTATTTTTTCTGTATCCCGGTCTCCATGCTGTACATGGTGAACGCAAAATCTTTCCAGTGCTCCGGCTTTCCTTTGAGGAACTGCCTTACCAGGTCCGGATAGATAGAAAGAACCCGTTTCTGCTCCAGCAGCTTCATCTGCTCCTGGTCTTCTTTTTTTGTCAGCTTACGCTCTTTTCCGGCATTTATTACTTTCTTCATATAAGAAACCCAGTCCGTATCCAGGAACTTCGCATACTCTTTTTTCTCCTCGATATGTATTTCGGAGATTAGCTTTCCTTCCGGACAAGGTTTTACAATGTAAAACTCTCCATAAGTCCCGTCAATTCCTTTTTCGGAGATCAGCTTCTCACGTTTCATCTGGCTGTATACCCGCTCCACTTCCTCGTTCGCAAGCAGCCCGTATTTTCCACTGTTCTCTACATCCTTGATGGTCGCCTGAAATGTCTGCTTCATGCCACGCAGATTCTTAACGATCGCCGACTCCGTAATATAATCATTCAGGCAGACCAGATCATAGATATCGGAGGCAAGTAGATTTCCAAAGGATTTCAACGATTTCGCACGTTTGATCTTCTGTCGTTCCTGCTCTTTCTCTTCTTCCTCAAATTCTTTCGCCTTTTCCTTATACCATCTCCGCAGACTGGCTGGAGAAAACTCTTCCGGGGGAAATACCTGTTCCGCATACCTCTTTCCCACAAGGGCACATACCCGGACATCCAGGTTTTCCGTTACCCGATATTGCGGACAGCCGATCTTATCTGCAATCTGTAAACAGGACTTAATGACTGTCCGGTACTCTTTCTCAAATCCGGCAAGTTTTTTCAGCCTTGAGAGTACCGCGTTTGGCATGGAAACACTATTTTCTTTAATGCTGTACAAAAACTCCTGGCCAAATACCTTGTATTTTAAGACATCCCCTCTCTTTATCTGAATCTCCGATATTCGGATCCTGTCCTGGCATTCTTTGGCGTGATTATGTTTTAAGAAATCCATGTATTCAAAGAAATCAGCCTCGTCCACAACCTTAAGGAACTCCTGACATACCGACAGATCTTTAAGCTTTTTTAAAAACAAATACGTTTGTCTCTGCAGGAACTGATGTCCTTCATCCACCAGACACACAGATCTCTTTTTTGAGGACATCAGGTATTTTACTTTTTTACAGATTGCTTCCCTGCTCAAAGGGTTGACACTGGTAGTCATGCTCCCACTGATATATGCAAGCTTTAAGCCTTTCATTGTACGGATATCTTTTTGAATTGCAATCGTTACCTGGATTTCATTTTCATAATATTCCCAAAACTCCATGTCCTTATAAGACCATCCATCCGGCTTGAAAGGAGCCTTCATATCGGTCATGACCGCATCCAAGTTTTGAGGAAACTTTGTTCTTACTCTTTCCTTCCATTCCTCCCGCTTCTGCTGCTGTCTTTGTTTTTCTGCCTTTATTGCCGCCTTTCTCTCTTTTCTGAGGCGGGCTGCATCTTCTTCTTTCTTTCTGATATATTCCTCATAATCTTTAAAACAGACACTGCTCCTGTCTGCACTTATGACTATCACATCCTCCGTACGGTAATCGCTGTCCAGGATCAATTCCAGATGTTTCTTTTCAATACGGAATACATAGCTGCCACCCTCTACAAACAGATGGCCTTTTTTCGTTTTTCTTGCCTTACATCCCGAAAAATCCAGATTGTACTTTGAGCAGATATAGTCCAATAAACTGCGTTCTTTTTCTGTTAATTCTTTTTTCATCAGCATCGCTTCCTTTCGTGTTCTGGTTACAGCTTACCATCCGCGGAGAAAACCCACTTCCCACACGATAAAACGGATCTATCGGACAAAAAAGTTTTTTGTCATATTATATTGTTTTTCTCCGGCTTTTCATCAGTATATTTTTGCGGAAAAGCACCGGCAGAATTTCTGTCGGCAGGTTTTTCAATGTCAAATTTCAATATCAGAATTTTCCTTTTCGTCTTTCTTCGTCCAACCATACAACAGCAAGTAACACTCCTAAAGACGCAATAAAACAAAGGGTAAAGGCAATAATATTACATATTGCGGTCGTCATTGTAGTGGTAATTATTTTTTCTGGAATACTTTTCCGTATCCGGATTTCTTTTTTATCCCCTGCTTTAATTTCGTCTACGGATTGTCTAACGTTTTCCTCATACTTCTCGCCGTCGTAGTTATAGCGATATTTAACTTCCATCATGCCGTTTTTCGTACCAGATACATTGATGACATTTGCTTGCACAATTTCGCTATCTGTGTATGTTTTGTAATTAGTTACAACACTGATTACAAAAATGATGACACCGACCAAAAAGAATATGATGCAAATAAGTTTAATAGGTGGGAAGCTTTTTCTCGTTCTCCTTGTTTCTTTTGTAGTATTTTTGTTTGCCATCTGAATTTTCCTCGCTTTCTGGAATTGCTTTTACATTTACAATATGCTGGAATTTTTGTCAGCAGCGAGGTTTTTTTGCGAAAAAAAATACCGGCAGAATTCCTGCCGGCAGGTTTTCAATATTAAATTTCAATATCAGAATCTTCTTCCGCTTTTTTCTTCGCCAAACCAAACAACAAAACTATCGTCGCCAAAGACGCAAAAAGAGAAAGAGCAAAAGCGATATTATTACATATTACAGTCGTTATTGTCGTAGTAATTATTTTTTCTGGAATGCTTTTTCGTATCCGGATTTCTTTTTCGTCTCCAGCTCTAATCTCGCCGACGGATTGCCTAACGTTTTCCTCATACTTCTTGCCGCCATAGTTGTATTGATATTTAACATCCAACATGCCGTTTTTCGTACCGGATACATTGATGACATTTGCTTTCACAATTTCGCTGTCTGTATATGTCTTGTAATCAGTTACGACATTGATTACAAAAAGTATGATGCCGACTATGCCGACCAAAAAGAATACGGAGCAAATAAGTTTAATCAGTTTTTTGTTTGTCATCTAAATTTTCCTCGCTTTCTGAAATTACTTTTACAACAATGATGCCTTCCGTTTTATATACACTTGTCATTTACATCAACCCCCTCGTGCTTTGATTACAGATTATCAGTCAGTGACGCAAATTAGTTCTGGCACGAAAAAATGTGCCTTCCGAACAGAAATGGAAAAATATTTTTTTTCAGAAAAATATTTTTTTCATATTATTTTTTTATATTCAGTTTTACATATGGCTGCGGATATTTCATTCCGGAATCTTATTTACCATTCTACTGCAAGAATGAAAAAAGAAGGGACTATGATATGAAGTTATTGTCGCTATTTTCAGGTTGCGGTGGTATGGATATTGGATTTGAAGGTGGTTTTTCATGTCTGAAAAAATCTGTTAATGAAGACATACACCCTGACTGGATTACTGAAGAAAACGGAGACTGGGTCACGTTAAGACGCACTGATTTTGAAACAGTTTTTGCAGACGATATCAGACCTGATGCAAAGACTGCATGGGAGACATATTTTAGAAAGAAAAATATTTACCATTTAGAAAGCATTGTTGATATCGTGAAGAGAGAAAAAAACGGGGAGAAAGTACTGCCAAAAGACATTGATATTATCACGGGCGGGTTCCCCTGTCAGGATTTCTCTATTGCCGGAAAAAGGCAAGGGTTTAAATCACAGAAAGGCCATAACGGGGAAAAAATAGAACCAGAGGCACCGTCAATAGAAAACAGAGGCCATCTGTATATGTGGATGAGGGAAGTTATCTCTATGTATATGATTTTGTGATACCAAGAAAGGACGGCAAGGGCGTTTCAGCAAGTGAAGCATATAAAATTATTGGGAATGCCGTTCCGTGCGTTTTGGCTTATAATATAGCGAATAATATACAAGATAAATGGAGAATGTATTTCAAAGAGCGGTAACTGGCTGGAGACGGAAAGAACAGGAGTGGTATATTATAAAAATGGATAAGAAATTCCAGAAAGACATCTGATTGAATCCATCATGAACAATGACTATGATGAGAAAAAAAAGAATAAATATATGGTAAACGAAGGAGATATGACAAATTACTGGGAAGCGACGGCTACCAATGCGATCAAACCGCTTCAGGATATAATATGGCAACGGACAACCTGATGGAAAAAGATGTTGTCTGGTCCGGGGGACTGAAAAAAAAGAAGAGCTCAATGCTCTTCTTTTCTGATTGTAGTACAATAATTTGAATTCGAATTCACTTTTTTTCCGATGGAAACCGGTAAGGATATCTCTTTTGGCTTCTCTTTTCCCTGCCATATGATGCATTGCCAGCCCGATACAAAAGATCGTCATCCAGGATCACTTCTGCATCGTACATCCCCTGATATTTCGCGATATTCTGTTCTGGAAAATGAGCGATCACTACGATCTTGCCCAGATCATGCAACGTCCGTATCACCTGTACATAATCCGTATCCCCACTTACCAGGATTGCTATGTCATAGGCATTCTGAAAACCTTTTGCAATCATGTGTGTGGCAATATTAATATCCGTCTCCTTTTCTTCTGTCGTGTAAGTAGAAGGATCATTAATATCAAACTCAACCCCATAAATACGGTGTATATCCTGCCGTCCTTCGATCACTTCCAGATACGGGGTCTTTTTCATTCCGTTAAGCCAGTTGTAGTATCTCTGATAAGGCTCCAGCAGCATCAGCTCGTCACAGGGCTTATATGCAAACAAATATGTTTTGATCACTTCCGAATCTAACGGGATCTGACGGTTTATCAGCCGTCCTAATTTTTGATAATCGACAAAAGGAGGTTTTCTCCCCCTGTTCTTCCACTTCCAAGAAATAAAAAAATTCTGATAATCAATAAAGACCATTACTTTGTGCATCTTTGCCATCCTTTTCTTTTTTCATCAGCATAGAAAGGTAAGATGTTCTCGTTGTGTCCTCCATGGAATACCCCAAAGCTTCCAAGACATCTTCTATCTGTTTCAATGCTTCTGTCCTTTTTTCTTCCGTATCTGTCAATATCTCCAGCTCCAGGTAGTCTCCCAGACCTTTTACGTTATCCAAACATGCAGTCATATTATCTTTGTCGAGATACAGACGCTTTTTCTCTACCGGAGATACTGGACAAAACCCGATATGTTCCAGTATTTTTCTGACCGTTTCTCCGTCCCCGATTTCTGTCTCCAGTTCCTGCCTAGTCATGGACACCTGATCCAGTTTTGCACCTTTGTAGGTGATCACACTTGTCTCTTTTGGGGATTCCGGATCCTTTACTGTTCTGATCCTCAGAGCCTCACCCAGCGTAGCAAAGTCATAATGTTTGGAGTTATAGTATATATCCGTCTCTATGACGCACCTGTTTTCCAGAAATCCTATTTTTTTAAGAGAATCCAAGATCTGCTCTCTGTTTTGAATTTTTACCTTAATCTCAACCTCAATGCTCATCCAGCGTCTCCCCATGATTTTCCTGTTGTTCTTACAGTATAAGCGATAAACAGGAAAACGTCAAACAGGCTGACTTTGTGGACATTCTTTCCTACATTTCCAGAACATCCGAAACACCTTTTTTCAGACATGCAAAAAACACTTTCCTTTTCCCCCAAGAAAGCAATATAATGCTTCACGCAAGAAGATTGTTCTGCCAGCCGGAATAATCCAGCCAGAAGAAAAGGTTATCGCTGACACCATCTATTCTGTTTTGCAAAATCTGGCATATTACAGAAAAATAAGAAATGAGGAAATACAGTGGAAAGAACATTTGTAGCAATTCCATCAAACGATAAAGACACATCCATGCACCTGGAGATCTATGCACCGGAATATAAGGGCGATCTCAAAGGCCTGATCCAGATCTGCCATGGAATGACAGAATATATGGGAAGATATGTGAAATTTGCAAAGTATTTTACCAGCCGCGGATTCATTGTCTTTGGCAATGACATCATCAGCCACGGACACAGCACCACACCAAGATCATCCTGTTTGTACATTAATGACTGGAACGATACGGTTAAGGATATGGTATCAGCAAGAGAATATGTTGCCCGGAAATATCCAAACCTTCCTATTTATCTTTTGGGATTTTCCCTGGGTTCTTTCATTGTGAGGACAACCCATGACCTGACTCCCTACAAAAAAGAAATCCTGATCGGTACCGGTGCGCAGTCCGCTTTCCTGATGAGGATAATGAGAACCTGGATCGGGAAAAAATATACCGGAAGGATGTCCTGTGCTTCTGATAAGATCCATGATCTGATGTTCGGTACATATGGCAAAAAGTTCAAAGGCAGACCAGCCAATTACTGGCTCCTGACAGATAATGAAAAGAGAAAGGAATACACTGGTGACAGTCTTATTCGTCAGGATGTGTCTCCTGCTTTTTTCTGTGAGTTTTCCAAAGGCATGGAATGTGCCAGCAGAAACCTTAAAAATCCGAATAATACCATTCCGACTTTATTCCTGTATGGAAAAAAAGATCCGGTATCTGGTTTTGGAAAAGGCATCCGAAAGGTATATAAAGCATACAAAGAAAACAACCCGGATACGGAGATCAGAAGCTTTCCCGGAACCCATGATATCCTGCATGACTCCATGTATGAATCGATATTTAAGACGATCGCCGATTATTTGAGAAAATAATACTACAATCGGAACCCGGTTCTGATTTGACTGCTGTACTGCTTACTGTTTCCATGCGGCAGCGAACAACAAAATTATCGCATATTAGAGTAAATTTCCATTTTTGACAAGGCACTTCCCCGCGCCCAAAAGTGCCTGTGAACATATGTTTTTGAGAACGATTCTGAAACTTTATTCAGCACACATATATTCATTCTGCCATTTTTTATTGAAATACCACCGATTCGGTGGTATAATTACTTTATCAAATAACAGGAGGTATTGGTCATGGAAAAAATATCTGTTAAAAACTTTAAGGGTGAGGAATTCGAGGGAATGTGGAATGAAAAGACCTATAGTTCCAAGATTGACGGAAGACCTGATCTTTATCGCATTTATCTGGACGGCGAATCCATTCATGTCGAAAAAAAAGAGCTTGAGAAAATTGTTGTCGATATAAAAGCCGAGGAGAAGAAACAAAGAGAAAGAGAAAATACTGCGAAACTGGAAAAAATCGAAGCATTAGTCAGCGAACTTAGCTATGAGAATAAGATCAAACTTTTTTGGGAACTTACCAATGATCCAGATATCATCGTTAATGTTCTTAGCAAATCTGGAATAAGTGTAGAACGCATTAATACCTGCTGCAGAGAAATTTTAAAATAAGAAAGGAATGTTGTTATGTATAAATACACTCAAACGGAATTTGTTGCAATGATGGATGAATTAATGGATAAATTTAAGAAAGGCTGCCAAAAATCTGACGCAGAACTTGAGGCTGCCTATAAAATTTTAAATCCCGCTCCTGTCGGCGGGTTTATCGACAGTCTGGTTAAAATGGACAAATATTATGGTACGGATCTGTGGGAAATAAAGCGAAAACAGATTAAATGCTTTATTTCTAAATGTGACAGGTATGAAATGGACGACATCGTGGCTTATTGCCGTGCCAAATTTTTCAAGGATGAAATCAACCGTATCATATATGATAAGTCCATTGCTGAGGAATGCGATGTTTGCATATTTGCGGATAGTACTATATTAAGTCCGGAATGGCCATATTTATGTGCAAAGGTGTATGTCAGCATTACATGGATCGACGAAGGCAAAACCAGTTATACCCGTATTTTTCCATCCGCGGCTGGATTCATGTCATATCAGATCGAAGGCTCCCCGGAAGATGATAGAAAACCAAAAGAACACATGTCTATCCTGAAAATGCGTGAGTGTTTAAAGATATCCAGAGCTGAGTTTTCCAGAAGATACCATATTCCGCTGCGAACCTTAGAGAACTGGGAAAGTGCAACGAACCAGTGTCCCGGATACGTTATGAATCTCCTCGAACGGGCAGTTCTCGAAGATGCTGACAGATCATGATATCAGGTCATAGTCTCTGGAGAGCGGTATCTCTCCGGAGGCTTCTTTCATGCCACTACGCTGCAGGCAGGACTCGAACCTGCAAGCCCCACAAGGACCGGCTGTTTTCAGGACAGGTGCTCTCTCCATACTGAGCAACTGCAGCAAAACGAAGTGTAGAGGATTCGAACCTCTGGATCCTTATCAGATCTCCGGATTAGCAATCCGGTGCAATCGGCCTCTCTGCCAACACTTCTTATATCTCCTTAACTAAGGCAAAACACTCCCGAAGAGATTCGAACTCCTGACACCACGGTTCGTAGCCGTGTGCTCTGTCCACTGAGCTACGGGAGTATAGAATCGGCAGGGTGGGACTCGGACCCACAACGTTTCTGATGTCACAGTTTTACAGACTGCTTGCTTCACCAATTTGCATACCTGCCGTTAATGGGACGGGCAGGGATCGAACCTGCGGCGCATGGAGCTTCAATCCATCGCTCTACCATCTGAGCTACCGTCCCATCATTTCAGGAAACCTGCCTGACGATCAGATCATCCATCTTAACATCCCACAGATCTGCCAGGATGATAAGATTGTCCAGTGTTGGCATTGCCTGTCCGTTCTGCCACTTGCACACCGCAGCAGCAGATATCCCGCAGGCTTCCTGTACCTGTCTGATCGTCATTCCGGATCTTTTCCTTATCTCTTTTATCTTTTTTCCAGTCTTCTCCATATCAATCGTCACCATTTAAAAATCCTCCAACAAAAATACCGCCTGCCATGGAGAAAGCAGACGGCTGGAAGATTCCAAATCTCACCCGAACATACTATTTTTTCCACAGCAAATACAACCAAGGTAAAAACTTGATCCTGAAAAATATCGATATTCGCTGTTTGAAAAAAAGTTCTGTCTCATGATGTGATCTCCTTTCTGTTTCCTGATGCTTATATATTAGCAGAAAATCTTTAAAAATACAATTCAACCTGTGGTTAATATAGCTCTCAGTTTTTTCATCATCCGCAGCACCGCTACCGTAAGCATTTGCAGCTGTGGAAGCATTGTAATAAGAAATACAGTTAGTGCCGCTGTCCATACGGCAAAGACAAGGATTAGTGCCGTGCCGATTCCGTCAATCCCTGTATTTTCTGAAGTAAGCATATCCACCAGTGTATATCCTGCCAGGCATATTCCTGCAGCTAATAATATGGCTAATACCAGGTTCACCAGAAATACTGACATGTACCACAAAAGCCTGTATCCGGGACTCTCGATTTTTCCACCTATTTCCTGGATCTTCTTTACAACGGGAATCCAAAGATGTCCTGCAAATGGGATCAACGGCAATATCGGAAAGAGAAATATCCCAACGATCAGCTTGTCGGTCCCTGAAAGGCTTACAGCTGCAAGCCACGACATTGCTGTCAGGACTGAAATGATCAAATTTGCTTTTCTGTACATATCTTCTTATCCTTAATGGCAGGCAGCCTGAAGGTGACAATGATACATTCGTCCTCCGGAAGATTCAGGAAGTCGTCTTTTTTCATAAGCATTGGCATCGGTCCATCTGTGACAGCACCTTTTCCAACGCCCATCCTTCTTAACACCTTTCTTCTCCTATCCCTGTCCACGCCAACCCGGAGAGCAAAATATCCCGCTGTCTCATAGTCATATCCCCGGCAGGCAACCTGGATACTGATATTATACAGGAAAATCTCTCCATATATCTTCCGGACAGGAACAACAGACCTATCCATCAGAATAAATGGCAACTTTGACTTTTTCAGGGCTCTACCTATCCGTTTTGCTCCATTTAAGTACAACCGGATCTGATGACTCTCTGTCCAGCAATGATTGATCCCTGACACAATCTGGCAGATGGCCATCTCGGTCAGCAGATCATATTCTTTTGAGGTAAGGATAAACAATCCTGTCAGGCGGCTTCCGATCTCCTCAAAACTAAACTCATCTCCGGCAGCATGAAAGGGCTTCAGGATGTCCTGTATTCCGCCAAACGCATCCTCCATCCCCTCTGACATTTTTAAGATCTTATCCGTAAGGTCATCGACCTCATATTCTGTATTCCTTGCAGAGATTACTTCCGCCAGCAGCTTTGCATCCTCCCTGTTCCTGACATGCTTAAGCGGATCGTAATTTATCCTATGTCCAGGTCGCAGGTCATACACCACTATCTCATATCCTATTAACTTGTCCTGCACCAATTCCAAAATCCGGCCGCCTGGATCGTTTACCACAAAAGACGAACCCATCCGCAGAATATTTCCGGCTGTAAAGGTAACGGCATAGTCTTCGTCTGAAATAAGCAGTATATTTCCTGCTTCCGCGGAGAGTTTAAGGTTCTGCGACAGCACCAGCTCTTCCGTTTTCTTACCTTTTGCGGTATCTTCTTTACGGACTTCCTCCCTGTATGGCTCATACATCACTCTCCGGTACTTATCCAAATCAAAGGCATCAGTGCCAACATATGACGGGTAGAGTTCGTGCTGTTTCTTTAAAAAATGGCTTATAGTATTTCTTATCATCCTTTTACCTCCAGTTTTTCCGCGGAAAATCATATGCAGAAGCATGTCTTTTTCTGCGGGGGATTGTTGGGTTTTCCTACAGCTAAGACCTGAGTCTGCTTTCGCAAGTTCGTGACCTTAGTCATGAGTGACTTGACTCTTCCGATAGCCTCTCAACTGTTAGCAAAAACTCTTTTCCCTGTCTTCTTCAAATCCTCAAATATATAAACCAATTCTTCAAAGTCTCCCATTTCAGCCAGATCAGAGAAATATAAGTCACCGGAACGATCCAAAGATACACACTTTGAATTTTCAAATATATTATTCTTTATCATCCCAGTCGTCTCGAAGAATATCCCTTTCTGATTCGGAAAATCCAGTAAATGAACATAAAACACCGGCCGATCCAAATCAGAATCAATTAAAGGAAGCCTGTTTCTTAAATCCTTCATCAAATGACATATTCCCACACGTCCAACCGTAACATCATCCACACTGATGTTTGCTGTATGATAAAAAAAATCAATATAAGCCAATATTCCTTTATCTGTTCCCAACAACATGAATTTAGGATAATTTACATTATTTGATTCCCATTTCACAATATTTAATCGTTTCTTTTTCTTTAACCATGTTGCAAGACACATTCCAAACTCATCATTGTTCTTAATATTTACAGCAGAATTCTTAGCCTGCTCAATAATATTTTGAACAAAAACTGAAGATGCATCTAACACCAATTCTTTCTGGTTTTCATTTAAAAAACATTGGCAATCTATTTTCTTATCCTCTATTGGATTTTCAAGCAGAGAATACACTATTTTGTCTATTTGCTCTGACAATTGTAAACCTCCTGCAACATCTATTATTTTTTTTCTGCGTCTTCGTTCATTTCATCAAACACAGATGCTGGCATGGTCCCTTCTGTTTCAAGTCGCCTCATACATTCTTCTCTATATTTTTCATCTAACTCAAATCCAATACCGTTACGGCCCATTATCTTAGCAGCAACCAATGATGTACCACTTCCTGCAAAAGGATCAAGAACCGTATCACCTGGATTTGTTGCCATTTTTACAATTCTTACTATCATTGACAGAGGATATATCGTAGGGTGTGACAGATTTAATTTCTTCTTTGTCATATTATTTACTCTATCAAAATACCAAACATCAGTCGGGTTACGCCCTCCCCCTTCAGCCAGTCGTTTATCACCTTTTGTCAGATATGGAATTCTTACATCGTCTAAGTTAAAAATATAGTTATCAATGTCTTTTACTCCCCATAGAATGTTTTCATATCTACCGGATAATCTGTTAGTACAGTTCTGCATGTTATTAAAGGTCCAGGTTATCATATTTCGTAGATACAATCCATTATCCTTAAAAATCTGATATCCCAAAAATGGTAAAGGTATGATCTCCTTTGAACTTCCAAGCGGAACTGGTGACAGATTTAAGAAAAACGCACCGTCCGGAGTAAGTATTCTACATACTTCCTTTGTCGTATCATTTATAAGATCCTGCCAATCATTCAACGCTATTTTATCCTTATATTTACCATACGACTTGCCTATATTATAAGGAGGAGATGTTACTACAAGACGAACTGAAGCATCTGGAACTGTTTTTAACAATTCTCTGCAATCGCCTGTTCTATAATCAAATTCCATTTTTATCCTCCACTTTACTTAATCTTTCATTGGCTATATCGCAATAATCTTTAACAATTTCATATCCAAGATAATGACGCCCAAGTTTTTTGGCAACAACTGCAGTTGTACCACTTCCCATAAATGGATCCATAATTATATCGCCTGGATTACTTCCAGTTAAAATTATTCGTTCTATCAATTGCTCTGGATACTGAGCTGGATGTGCAGTACGCTCTTGAAAATTTCCAGAAACCATAGACATTCTCCAAACATCAGTTGGATTCCTTAGCTGACTTTTATATCTATCAGGTCTGTAGTTCAGTACTGGAATTTTTACATCATCTAAATTAAATGTATAATTGTTCTTGTCTTTGACAAACCAAAACACAAATTCATATCGTGGAGCAAATCTTTTATTTGTAGAACCACCCCAATCAAAATTCCAAATAATCAAATTTTTTAAATACATATCACGAAAGAAATCTTGTATCCAAAACGGCGGTACTATCTCTCCATCTATCAGTCTATTCTTAATATTTACCCAAATAGATCCATCATCTTTTACAACTCTCTTACACTCTGCAAAAACTCTTGAGAGCATCGTTCTATACTCATCCTCATCCATATTATCGCTGTACTTTACCCCTTTGCTCTCAAGAACCTTTCCCTTTGCAGTCTTATTTCCATACCGGATGTCGATATTATAAGGAGGCGATGTTACTACGAGGCTCACGCTTTTATTTTCAATTTGTGTCATATCTTCACTTGAACACATATATATTACATCAATATTCATATCTGTTTCTCACCTTTATGCATTTTGCGTCATCCAGCGACCACAAATGCGTTTTAGAACGTCCGCTGTGCGGATAAAATCGGTCGTTGTATTACACTTACACTTCGTTGTAAATGGCAAGGCTAAAGCCTGCATGAATGCCCCATTGATACCGAAATGTAAGTGTAAAGTGGGTAATCAAGCAAATCAATAATTGATCTGCTACGCATATTTTAATACTGACCGTTCAGCTTCGCATTTCGGCCGTTTTGCTCCGCAAAGCCGGCCGTTGGGATGCACCATATGCACCTTTACAATCAATAAAACTTTTTTCGTTTAATATGAGAGAAAAAGCTATTCTTGAAAAATATAAAAACAGCAAAAAAAGACACCCACAGTTAATTCCGAACCCTGTGAGTGCCCAAAAACGAAAGGAATAATGATGGACGGCTTTTCTTGCTGTCCATATTTGTATTGTAGCAGATACTGCAAGCCAAACAAACTGGTACGAAAAAAATGCTAAGAAAACTCTACCACTCTCCTTCCCTGATTACAGATTCTCGACTTCCTTGATCAGGCTGGACATCTCATATCTCTTCAGCTCATCTTTCAATTTTTCGATATCAATCCGAAGCTTCAGATCCTCAATTCCGCAGTCAATATCAATATCTCTTCTCATTGTCGCCAGTTTCTCGCTTAAATATACCATCTCCCGGTTTGTCTTTAACGCTTTCAGTGGGCTTCTGCCAATCCCCAGGTATTCTTTCCAGAAACCATTCAGCTCTTTTTCCTTTTTTGCAGCTCCCTCACAGTCATCGATGGCTGCATAGATCTCATCCAGGAATTTATACTCATCCACCAAAGGGGCCGCCGCGGAAGAAACACCTTTGCATCCCGGTATCCCGTCTCCAGGATCTCCGGTGATTGCCAAAAGCACCGGGATCTGCTGCGGATACACACCTTCTTCTGCATATACGATTTCCGGAGTATACTCAAACACATTTGCCGGAAGGGATTCATATACATCACTTCCAAAGAAACCATAATCTTTCTTGAGCTGTTCCAGCTTATCTTTATTTACCACACGCCACATACGGGTGTATTCACTTACAACCTGGAAGTAGTCATGATCCTTGGTAAGTACATAGGTCTGAAGATCCGGTCCCTCAAACTTCTCCACCAGTGAGGCTGCATAGTCATCTGCCTCATAGTCGTCACTCATGAACACGGCACAACCGATCTCCTGAAGAAATTCCTCCATCTGGATAAACTGCTCCTTTAATGGTTTCGCGGTCTCTTTTCGGTTTGCCTTATAGAAGTCCGCTCCAAGCTCGGTCCTTCTGAACGTATCCCTGGTCTTATCAAACACAAAAGCTACATATTCCGGTTTTACCTTCTTATAGATTCCCAGTAGCGTCCGCAACATGGTAAACATGGCATTTGTGTATTTTCCATCTGAAGTATGCAGGATCTGCTCATAATATTTCTCCTTCTCTTCTTCAGTTTTTGCAAAAAGTATACTTTTGGGAAGATTCCCGTAATAAGACGTAGACAGCATTGATGAGCCGTCTATAATCAATAATTTTGGCATTTGTTTGTCCTTTCCGCGGATACCCGCTTATATTGTTTTTACTCTCCGGCATGATGATCTGTGCCGTTCCCATATGCTTTATTCCTTTTTTCTCGCTCAGTTTTCGATTATATATATCTGCGCCTCCAATACCGCTTCCACAGCTCATCACATACCAGACATTCTTCGCCCCGACAAATCCTGTCTGTCCGATCCAATCAGAAACCACGCGCGGAATCCTCCATGCATAAGTCGGTACCACCACTATCAGATTCTCTCCTGTCTTAACAGACCCGGTATTGCCCGATTTGATCCGTTCGTTCATACAGAGCAGTTTTTCCTGCAGGCTGCCGGCAATCCTATCTGCTATATACTTACTGTTTCCTGTTCCTGAAAAATAAATAACCATGCCGCATCCTCCTTATATCCAAAAGATACCACATCCGCCCCGTTTTCTCAACCTCCGCGGAAATCCTGCTCCCATACCGTTTATCCGTTTGCCATCAAGCTCACCACATATAGAAAGTCAGAAAAATACCGCGGATTTCTCTGCGGTGCTGTAGATTAATTTGTTTTTTTCAAAGAACTCACAAACTCTTCCTGCTCTCTGTCTTCCAACTCTCTTTCCTGTTTCGTCTTATTTTTTGATACAGAAACTATTACGAAAAGTAATAACACTGTCGATATGATAATCCAGACGATAAGTGCTGTTATGATGTATTTTTCCATGATCTTTTCCTCCACTTTTTTACATAATATGAAGAAAAATTCTCATGATTCTGGCACCTATCTTATCCGCGGAAACCCTTCCCTTTATTTTGGAACATTAGAGATCATTCTGCCAGATATACAAGACGGACGGAGATACCGCAGCGATTCCTGTAAACATATCTGTTTGGTATGCTGCCCATAGAAAACAGTCCTGCCAAAGAATAACCACCAATATAGTATTTCTTCTTATCTGAACAAAGCGTCAGTATTTTTTCCAGTGTTTTAGTCGCTCCTCTGCCAAAACCGCCATCCTTAAATACAGTCGGTGTCTTCCACGGCGAAAGCTCATCATTCCAATTATCAATCTCCACCGCAATATACCTGAAATCCGCAGAAGTTAACCTATGTATTTCCCTTACCTCGTTCTCTATCCATGAAAGTTCGTGCTTCCCGACAGGCTGGATCAGAACAGTATCCGATTTTCCAAATTCATACGTTTTCATCCGTGCCTCCATCATACGTTAATTGATGTTTGTAGTATAGCATTTTGCAATACTACAATCAATGCATGAAACGTCAGGATTTTTCAATCCTTTTATCCATGAATACCTACAGCATGTTTTCACGGTACATCCTGTTCCTCAAAAAGTGAATTCGAATTCACTTTTTTAACCCTCTTCTTACTTGATACAAAAAAATAATCCCACTGACATGACACGCAATATCTACATGTTTGTCAGCAGGATTATGTTTTTTCTCCGCGGAGAATATTTTATTTCTTGTTGATCTCAGCGAATCCACCCATATTAATTTTAAGTTCTATTTCTTCGCCCTTTTTCAATTCATTCCATTCAGAAAAAGCCATTTCGTATTTTTCCGTTTCTGTTTTGTCTTTCTTTTTCTGATATGTGGCTGTCACAAAATAATGCTCATTTTTATCGCCTGTCCGCTGTCCATCTTTAAGCTTTGGTTCCGGCCATGAAGGGTTCTGGTCGTTTCCGGAACTTTTTGCAGTATCGACGACAGTCCACCGGTCTATCTCGTAGTAATACTTCGTAGCATACACTGGCTCCTGCCGGTAGACGGGCTTTTGTACATTTTCGGTGTACGTCTCCGTTTTGTACACCGGAACCCTGTCGGTCTTTTGTTCGAAATATCCATTTCCAAGGTTTTTGTAAGAGTTTTTCGTTTCATAATGGTCGAGAACCTGCCTTGTTTTGGTTTCCTGCACTGTCTTGTAGTGATCGAGAACCTGTTTGTATGTTTTGGTTTCCCGCCGCGTGTATTGCTGCCGCGCGCCACTGGGAAGAGTCCAGCCGCTCTCATTATACGTGACAATTTCTTCAATATTAATTGTCCGTTCCCAATCAAAATCATCAATCGTGACATTCTTAACCGTCGGAGCCAAGCAGGATATCACCCAAATGCCCAAAATAATTGATGCGGTAATAGCAATAATAGCAATACTTGTAAGAAGCGACTCAAGAATTACATTATCACCTTTGGATTTCGAAATACAATTGTCAGAACTTTTATCGATTGCTTTGACAGCCATATTTTGTTTTTTGTTAGATTTTTCATCCCGTTCCCGCCGCATCTCAAAATAATTTTTCTCAGATTCCTCCTTTGACGCACCGCAATTATTACAGGAATTATCTATATCCTTATTAAGACTGCCACAGAAACTGCATTGCCAATCGGGATTCTGGCTGATTTTTGCCGCATCTTCGTCTGATACATAACTGATGGTGTCAGGCATACGAAATACCGTATTTTCATCCTGCGGATGGCCGCAATTTGGACAAGTTTTTTGGCTGGCTTTAATACTGGTAGTGTCACAATATGGACAATCCCAAAGCCCTTCAACAAGTTTTCCCATAAAATTTCCTCCTTACGTAGTTGTAATATTTGTTAATTACGTCATACATTTAAGATACTGAAAATACACTAAAACCAGAACCTGCTTTCTCAAGCTCGTAGCTTTAGTCATGAGTTACTTGACATAAAAGCTTTCTGCCATAATATCTGCTGATGCCAGTAAATTATATAGAATGGATAAAGAGGTTTCAGGATCCATAGCATAGTCTTCTAATACCGCATCAACAGTTTCCCATGGATTATCTTCGTTTTCCCGATTTGCTTCCAAAGCTCTGGAAACAGCGTAACGGGTTGTTACAATTTCATGTTCATCATCTTTAAATACAAGAATATCCGGACTATTGAGTTCATTTCTGAAGGCTTTACACTTGCCTTTCTGCGCAATTCTAACACACTCACCATTTCTTATAGTGCAGGTACAGCAGGTAGAAGTGTTTTTCCATATTTTATTAACAAATTGCAGGTATACTGATGATGAAATATCTTTTTTTAATTTTCCCATAGAGGAATCCTCCTTTGTACCATATCTCCATTGTTAAGATTACCAGCCTTGTTTATAGAAGCATCATTTGTAAGCTTATATATATTGCAACCTTCTTTTATTTGGCTATAGGATACCATATTTTGACCACTATCCTTTCTGGTACGAAAAATCGACTTCTGTATCTGTATGCAGAAGCCGGTCTTAATGAAGGAATATCAATATGTGGCATTAATATATTCGAATCTGGAATAAATTAGTATCAATAAGTACAACCTGAGATGGAATATTAACAACCTCAAGACTGCCGTGCTGCAAAAGAATATGTCCCAATCTTTCGGAGCTCATGTGCTCTCTTACATGACATCACTTACAACAGCCAGAGGCATTCAGCAATCCATATCGTCCTCTCTCCGCGGGAAAATCACCCCCACTTTAACCTGTCACCTGACCTCAGGACTCAGTCCAGAGACTGCCATCCTGCTGCGGATACAGATTCTTTCTCCATTTGCAGCTTTGCGTGGGTACGAGGACGAAATCAGAGCTGAGGGGATAAATCATCTGAAAGGCAGCAGGATTGAATTGCCAGAAGATGTACTGAACCAATGCTGTTTATTCGTAGAATAGTAAGATTGCGTTGATATTAACAGCAGACAAACTTATAGCAAGCAAAGAGGAAGAACGGCAAATTCGATTTTCCTCTTTGCTTCCTTTTTTTGTCAATGCGTCTGATTATTTTACGATTAAATACAGTATTGATTGCCGGACAAAATATTTAACTTGATTATCATTATCAAATTGATCTCTTAATTCCGTATTTTTTAAATCATCCATACATTTATCAACAATGTTGTTAAAAATCTTTTTGTTCGTTGAATTTCTCGCAACACTAAGATCATGTTGTTGCAGTATATCCCTTACATATTTTTCAACAATACTTTTTAATTCTTCTAATGTGTACATAAATTGTTCTCTCCTTTTGATATTCTTTTATATCTTTGATTTGATTATAGATAAAATAAAGTTGAATTTTTTCTGGCACGAGAAAAGCATCATTATATGCCTGTTAATATGACAAAGCTTACTAGAAAAGCGGACCTCATATTTTCTTCTCTCCGACCACCACACCTGCTGTCTCAATCCGATTACCTTGCTGCAGATATCTCGATGGCGACCAACTCCTTATACCTGACACTCTCAGCATGACTTCCGAACTCTCTTCTCATTTATCCCACCTTAACGTGTAATTCCTGTCTTTCCAGTATCCCAGTGATTTCCGGCTTTCTATATATCCGCGGATAAACCAGGTCTTAAACAATAGCCTCTTAACTTCCACCTTTACCTGACACTACATATGGAATACTCCGAGGATAAACATTCCACCTTTATCTGACATTATAAAGGTATCAGGGCTTCGGATATCATCACAACTTAATATGTCACCAACATAATGTTTTCTACCACACCTTAACATGGAACCTATATTACAATTCCTGCCTTTCCAGTATCCCAGTGATTTCTGGCTTTCCATATATCCGCGGATAAACCAAGCCTTAACCAACAGCCCCACCTTTACCTGACACTGCTACTGAATTCTCCGCGGATAAACATTCCACCTTTATCTGACACTATAACTCTATCGGGGCTTTGGATATCATCACAACTTAATCTGGTACCATTATAGCGTTTTCTACCACACCTTAATATGGAACTTTTATTACATATCCGCGGATCAATATCCCCAGCTTCCCTGCTACACATTCCACCTTTATCTGGCACTATAACTCTATCCGGGCTGCGGATATCATCACACCTTTATATGTCACCACTATTGCGTTTTCTATCACACCTTAATGTGGAACTTATATTGCATCTCCGCGGATCAATACCCCTGCTTCCCTGTTACACCTTAACCTGTTACTTTTTATCTTCTTTAGTTACAGCTTAACATGGAATATTATTCTGCTTTTTTGTTACAGCTTAACATGGAACCCTGCTTTTCCGCGGATACCCCACCTTTATCTGGTATACATATAAAACAGCTTTCCCCCCACCTTTACATGGCACTCTTTCCGCAGATTATCATCACACCTTTATCTGGCACATATTCTTTCTTTACCATTCCACCTTTATATGACACTATTTTTTATATTCTTCTATCCCACCTTTATCTGTGGCTTTACTGCTGCACCTGTCCCCACCTTTATCTGGCACTTTTTCATCACATCTCACGCTGGCACCTGCTCCGCGGAGGGCCTTTTTACACCCACCTTTACTTGTAACCTTTACTCTCCATCTGCTTTCATATTATTCCACCTTAATGTGTCACTTCCCCAGGGCTTCTCCGCGGAGTATTTCTACCCACTTTAACATGGTATCTTTCTCTCTATTTTTATCACACCTTTACATGACACTATTTCTTTTTATCACACATCGGCAGTATTACTCTCCACAGCTTTTCCGCGGAGGGTTTTCACATCACTTTTTGCTTTCAACTGGATCTTTCTCACATCTTTCCCTGGCTTTTCTTCAGATAATCACGTTTTAACAAGGTTTTCTTAGGATTTTCTTATATCCACGGCTTATCCGCGGAGGAGGAGCTTTAGCAGGGTTTCTTTTCTACATACTGGATCAACTTTCCATATCTCTCCGAGGCTTATCCGCGGAGGGCTTCAAACTACCGGATTTCCTCTATTTCCCACCATTTTTTTATCCGCAGCATGTCCGCGGAAGGGATTTCTATTAAACGTATGGTCAAAATAACACAATCCTGTTCTATCTTTAACTCACCAAGGTATAGTCCCCTGATTTCAAAAACTTATTACAACAATCCTGTCTTTTTCTTATCCGAGGCATATCCGCGGAGAGCATGACTACCACAAATCTTTCTAAGACATGATTAAATTAACACACAATATTTTTCCGCAGAATAACAAAGTCTAGTTTCCGTACACTTATTACGGAATTTAATCTTTCCCAAAAATCCTCCCATTTTCCAACCAAAACACCTAAAAACACCCAAAACAAATCCGTAAGTATATACGGAATCTGCATTTTTTCCTTGTTTTTAGCCTGTTTTGTTCTAAAAGCGCCTTTTTTTCTCCCAAATTCCAAATTCCGTAAGTATATACGGAATTTACCCTTAAAACCCTTCCTCAGACTCCGCAGAAGATCATTTTTCAGCCTGCTTCCTGCCCGAAAACGGCATTTTTATCTAATTTCATCAAAACAGCAGATTATTAAGCCTGTTTTCTGAAAACTTTTTCATTAAAAAAATCCCGTAAGTATATACGGATTTTCATTCCTGCTCTTTCTGTTCATATTAAAGAAAAACATTATAAAAAGGAGTAAAACGTTATGGGATACTGTTTTATGGATATAAAAAAGATCAAGTCTTTGAACGTTATGGCGGCCAAATACAAACACAATTACAGGGAGATCACTGTCCCCAATGCAGTCCCGGAACTGTCCGGGATGAACAGGGAGCTTATCCCTCTTATAGGAAAAGACGGAAACCCGGTCGACTACAATGAGGCGTTCAAACAGAAAATGGAGTCTTTAGAGTATTACAAAGACCACAAGCTGCGGAGTAATGCAGTCCTGGCATACGAGATCGTCACTACCTTCTCCCACGAGGATGCCGGAAAGGTAGATGTAGAGAAATGGCAGGAGGACAATGTGAAATGGTTAAAAGACACGTTCAACCTGACTCCTGAAAACGGGAACTGCGTATTGAGCGTCATGTACCATGGGGATGAGTACGGAAATGTCCACTGCCACTCTCTCGTAGTCCCCGTAAATGAAGAAGGAAGGATCTGTGCCTCCCGGTTTACTGACGGAGCAACTGCCCTTCGCCGTCTGCAGGATTCCTACGCAAAAGCCATGCAGGAACATGGACTGAAAAGAGGGATCGAGCGTTCCTCCGCAAAGCACCAGGATATCAAAAAGTTTTATACCAAACTAAACCAGACCATGGACATCCCACGTCCTGAACGGGGTGAGTCTGCCAACTCCTTCAGGGAGAGGATTCTGTCCCTGATCCAGGAGGAACGTGCCGCTTCCCTCCGCGAGATGCTGAACAAGGAAACAAAAATGCGCCAGGAGTTAGACGAGCAGAACGAACGGGCCAAGAAAGCAGCAATGAACATCGTTTCCTCTCAGAGGGCTGAGTTCAAGGAGGAGGAAGTAAAATTAAGGCGCAAAAATCAGGAACTCTCCGATCAGGTTGGAAAGCTGGAGAAAAAATACGTGGAGATGGACAGGCTCTGCGGAGAAATGAATACAAAGTACCTGAAGTTAGAAGAAAAAAGCAAAAAGACGCTGCAGGACTTACACAAGGTGGAAAGGTTAAAAGAAATCGTTGAGGAGAACACCTACCGGAACCAGGTTATGTCCTACATGAAAGACGAAATGCCAGAGTTTGCAGAGAAAATGGATCAGGATTATGAAGCTGCCAAACAGATGTATGAGTCAAGGGATGTTACCCTGGACAGATAAAATACAGCCCATTTTGTACATTAACAGCTCTCTCTAAATTAGAAGCTGTATACTTTAGTTAAACGTATTTTTCGTACAAATGAACAAATCAACCTGCTTACAAAACAAAGGAGAAAAAGATGATAAGAAAAAGTTTTACAAAATTAAAGAGGATTATATTCTCAGGATTAGTGATGTCTCTTTGCACATTTGTCTTTAATACTACTACCCCCGCAAATGCAGCCATGGTGCAGGAAAGCGAACCGAACGACGATTGGACGACCGCGGATAATCTTTCCCTTAATACATGGGTAAAGGGAACCATGAGACGCAAAGCTGACGACCGGTATTATCGTGATAAGGATTATTACAAATTCACAATTTCTCAAGCAGGAGAAACATCCATTGAGATAAAACCCGATGATACAAATACGATCAACTCCAGCTGGGACGTTTATTTGAGTGACTCCAATAAACATGATTTATGCAAATGGTCCAATGTACACACTCTTAAATCATCCAAAGTAGGATGGATGCCAGGAACTTATTATCTGAGAGTTAATGTATGGAGTGGCACAGATGGGGATAATGCGTATAACTTAATAGTCCACAATACGCCATCCTCTCAATGGGAAAAAGACCGATACTATGATGACAAAAATTTATCTAATGCAAACATCCTTTCTTTAAATAAAGAATATACAGGAAATCTATACGACAAGCAGGATGTTGATTATTATCGGTTTAAATTAAATGGAACAAATGCTGTTTCTTTTAAGTTTAAAATGGATGATACCGTTTCCAAATCCTGTGTCTGGCGCATTGACTTCCAGGAATTCAATTCGAAAAATCCATTGATCCCAAAATATGAATATGTATCGGCCAACCAGACCATAAACATCCCGAAATGTTCCGGCGATTTACTTGTTAAGATCAGGAGTTATTCCAATGCAGAAGAAGCAATTTACCATATTGAGGCTTCACGCAAACCGATTACGCCAGAAATCTCTTCCATAAAAGCCAATAAACGAAAAGTATCATTGCGCTGGAAAAAAGTAAGTAACGCGACAGGATACTATGTTTATCGTAGTACAAATCCAAAAACTTCATTCAAGAAGGTAAAAACAGTAACTGGTGGACAGACAAGTTATACGGAAAAGAAAGCACTGTCCAAAAATAAAACATACTATTACAAGATTGTGGCGTTTGATAAATCAGGTTCCAAAATCACAAAATCCAACGCCAGCAAAGCGAAAAAGATTTTCGTTAAATAATATATACCCACATAGACCACTGACATCCTTGTCAGTGGTTTATTTTTTTTAATGGAGAAATACAGATTACTCCTCTGGAATCCTCTCTGATATGATTTCTTCCGCTCCCCTCTTCTTTTTTTGTCATATTACAGTCAAATATTAAATTTCAAGGAGGACTATATTATGAAATTGCGAAACCCGAAAACATGGCTCCCTGGTATGATTCTGGGAATCTCTCTTCTGTCAGCAGTGCCAGTCTCTGCAAGTGTTACTAATTCTGGTAGTACCCCCCCCCCGATAAAAATTTCGAAATTGAGTAGTACAAATGATGCGGTTGCGGATTCTCAAAACAGTGATGATTCCGGGAAAGTATATGATTTCAAAGATTCCAAGACATCCGGAGTAGTAACTGTTACCAAAACATGGGATGATAGTTCTTCTAATGATAAAAGGCCGGTACCGGACGTTTCCATCAGTACGGAGAAACCAAGCAAGAGTCCTTTAGTCTCATAAATTAATTTTTGACACTTTTTTCGTAAAAAACGATAAAAAGGCACCTGTAAGATATAAAAAAAGCAGGTGTCTTTTTTATCCAAATTATCGAAAAAAGGCTGCCTCATCAAAGAGACAACCCCTCGAAAATTAATTTTGATAATGTTTTATAAAACTTTCAAGCGAACCGCCATAAGATGTATTTACCACATGGTAAGCAAGAATATGAAGATATTCATCTTTTGTTATACTTGCCTCATAGAGAAAAGAACGCTTATTCCTGCTGAAGCAATCAGCAAATTCAGAGAACTTACTGCTGCGAGAATGAGTGCCATCGGCCAGCAGCTCTTCCAGATGAAAAAATTTCCGGGAAAAAGAGGAATTGCTTACTCCAGAGAAGATGTCGAAAAAATCTTCACCTATTTAAGAGGTGAAATCGACAAATGCGAAGGCGAGTTTATCAAGAAATTCGATGAAAAGAAAGCTGACAAGTTCAACTTTGATTTCAAGTTCTAAGTAACAAAAAATCCGCGGACACCCGCACAGCCTGAATCGCTGTATTTGGGGTATCCGCGGATATAAGAAAAACTGATTACTCTTCTACTGTTGCTTCCATTCTAACATCGTCTACGCATCCGCAACCGAACATCTCGCAAAGAGCCAAAAGAGCATCCGCTTGTGTCTTAAATCCGTCGATGTAGTAATATCCCTTAAATTCGCCGCAGGTATATACCTTAAAGACAACATCTGAATGTACATGATCGCAACAGGAGTCTTCGCTTATATATTCATGTCTCTCCTCACAGTAATGACCATTCACATGGGAATAGCATTTTCCGCAGTATGCCGGGCGGATCATGGTGCCATCATCCAGATCATTGCTTTCATAATATACGGCTTCGATGCACTCGTACTCCGTTTCTCCGTTTCCTTCGCAATATCTGTCATACGCCTGCTCCGCAAGATCCTGGGAATCTTCTGGCGAAACACCAAAGTCAGTTTCCAGTGTCATTCTCATGAAATTGGTAACAAATTCTGCATGAGCCTCTTCCAGTTCTTCTGCTGTTAATTCAATTTCTTTTCCGTCTCTTGTAATCTTCATAAGTTATTTTCCTCCTACTTAACTATCATCATATGTTTTTCATCATCTTTGTAATCAAGCATAAACTGAATTACAATATTAATCAGTTTAGCTGCTGAAATCACTGTATATCTGCCACAAGAATATCCTGCAAATGACTCATCCTCGTTATACTTCATATGATTTTCAAAACGTCCACATACAGGACAATACTCAAAATCCGCGGATGTTTCATATTCTTTATGCCAAAGATCTGACTGCTCGCTGTAATAATAGTGCTCACTGAATATATAGCAGCCCCCATTAGAGGATTTCCCTTCTTCATATTGAGACCAATCCTGAAATTCTACCTCAGTATATGCACGAGTGCGACAAATGCCAACGATGAGATCTAAAACACGATTTTGAAAATCCTCATCATGCTGACACACTTTTGTCATAGACTCATGATTCAGAATATGCGCTGCCTGACGAATAAGTTCATATGTATTAGAAAACACATTAATAAGTTCTTTTGTTTTGTTTTCTTCCATAGGTTTCTCCTTTATTTTCAGATTTTGTAAATTCGGTACTGTGAAACCTCATCCGAAGGAAGTTCATCATCTGCATTTTCTCTAAAGACCACATGTGTCTCAGAACCTCCATATGACACCAAGGTTGGCATATATCCGAATTCTTTTTTGGTTTCACTCATTTCTTCCAGTGCCTACTGCGCCATATGCTCTTCGGCTTCTTCCCGAGAAGAACATCGATCTACCCTGTATCCGCAGTCTGTATTTGTCATATAGACAAGAATGTACTCTTCTACTTTTCCAGAGACATCTTTTTTTTATACAGAACATACGCGGCATGCAAGATACCTTCCGTGTAATCTCTAAGAAACCTCTCCTTACCTTTAAGACCTGTTGTTACATTTGCGAGAGCATAAATTACGCCATTAGCAAAAGCAAGTCTGTTTTCTTTCGAAGTATGATTTTCCTGAAGAATCTTCTCTACTTCTCATTTTAGTAATTTCAGTTTTTCCATTGTTTATATTCTCCTTTCGTTTTTTAATTACACCAAAAATATGAATACGGGATACTATTAATAAAAAAAGAAGCTGTCTCAAGAAATAAAAATCCGCAGACACTCAAATACAGTAATTTCCTCTGTATCTGAGTATCCGCGGATAAAAATAGATTCACAATAAGTATATAAACTGCCTGATAAGCATACATGTTTTTGGGAAACTATGGTTATTCTGAAAGCTAAACAACATCCCAAACCTGCCATTCATATCCGGTATCAACGCGACTCTAAAATCATTTTTCGAATACTACTTATATTTTTCTCCTTTGTTTTTCGATGAAACCATCAAGAACACATTTCTCTTTCTTCAATTAAAGACTATTTATCGAATATTTCTGATATTAATTCTTCCGGAATCACATCTATAAATAGCTCTCGCGCTATCCAATTAGTTTGACTACTACTGTTTGATATTGCATAAGCGACAGCATTTCTCACAAGGTTTGCGAACTGATCTTTCTCTGTCATGTTTCCAAGGATTTCCCTTATGTCACACGAATATTTGGCAAATTGCATATCATCCATAATTGTTTCTCCTTTGCTTTTATTTCTTATACATTTTACACCAGGATAGGGATACATATGATCATACAGGAAGTTTAGCAACATTTCAATCACGAATAAAATAATCTTTCCTTGTTTTTTCATATGCTCTTTTTCTTCTCTTGTAATCATAGTCTTATCTCCTCTTTAGCAGTTTAATCTTATTCATTTTTTCTTATTCTCCTTTCGTTTTTTGATTACTGAGAATATGAATAACAATTGACATTAATGGAAAAGCAAATTTTGTCATATTACGGACAAATAATAAATCTCAAGGAGGACTTTATTATGAAATTGCGTAACTTAAAAACCTTGTTCTCTGTTGGAAGCTCGCGACTTTTGTCGTGAGTTCTTCACACGGGACAACTGATGTTAGGAACGCTCATCAACCGTCTCATTATGAGCGGTCAAAGCGCTGAGGTTGGAAAAGCTGCTACTGACAGCAACTTCCGCAATAAACTCTACAAAGAATACGATATTAAACCAGAAGATTTCTTATAATTAACCAAAAAGGGAGGTGGCAAAAACCACCTCCCTTTATCATCATTTCAATCTCTCCGCAGCCTCTTTCGTAGCTGCTGATCTTACACACTCCTCTTCTGACAGAGTGACCTGCATAGCAAGCTTGCTTCCGCGGAATCTCTCCGCAGCAAAACACAACCCGTTATTGTATTTGTCCAGATACCGGGAATCAATCTGATCCGGATCTCCCAGAAGCACGATCTTTGTATTGCTTCCGGCTCTGGTCAGGATACCACGGATCTGGGAGATACTGCAGTTCTGGGCTTCGTCAATGATAAGGAATACATTGTCCAGACTCCTGCCTCGCATGAAAGACATGGACTCTATCCGCAGGATATCCTTATCGATCAGATATTGTCCGTATTCCGAGATCCGCTCCGGTACATCATTGTCTGTCAGGAAAGACCTATGAAACCGAAGTTCTGCAAGGTGTTCAAGATTGTCCATGGCAGGACGTACCAAAGGAGACATCTTCTCCAACTCTGTTCCCGGCAGGGCTCCCAGTTCCTCACTGTCAAACCGTACATTGCACCGGGTATAGAGGATATTTCGGTAAACATTCAGATCTACTGTCTGCTCCAGGGCACAGGCAAGGGCAAGGAACGTTTTCCCGGTTCCTGCCGGACTTTTGACAAAAACAAACGGAGCAGACTCTGCATCCATCAAAAGGCTTTCCATAACAAATGCCTGTCCGCAGTTCCGGTAATTTACTCCAAACGGTTTCTTGTCTGCCTGATACAACGGATATATCCGGCCCTCAAAGTATCTTGCCAGAGTCACTTCCCCACTGGGACTGATAAGCTCCAGGAACTGGTTCTCTTCCAGAGCAACTTCTTCCTGCGCAAGACTGAAAAGCTTTTCTACCGGAGCCCCATTATTAAGGATTGTACTCTCCCATAATTTTTCCTCACTTTTCAGCCAGATCTTTGTCCTGCCGGTGTATACCAGATCTTTGTCTTTCAACCTGTTTTTTCGATAATACTCCGTCTTTAACGGGATCATATCCGCAACAACCTGCATCCCTACATCGTTTGTTACCAGGGCAACTTCCGCCAACGGATTCTCAAGCTTTACCTGGATGGCAGTACAAAGGATCAGGTTGTCATTCTTTGACAGATCAGAAACACAGGGACCGAAGTCCGATGCATGGGCAAGGATATCCTGTACCGATAAATATTTCACAGAAACTTTTCCTCCCTGCTCCATTTCCACTCCTTTCCATAAACTGCCCTTTTTACGGATATCCGACAGGACGCGGAATACTTTCCTTGCATGATAACCCAGTTCTCCGGTTTCGTTCTTTTTTTTATCCAGTTCTTCGATCACAGTCATGGGGATCACAACGTCCCTGTCTGCAAAGGAAAGTATGGAAGCCGGATCACACAGTAAAACATTGGTATCCAAAACATATATCTTCTGCATATGATTCCTCCTCTTTTTGGGGTTTTCCATAATATGCTGATTTTCTGACAAAATAAAGAATGCGCACATTTTTTCTTTTTTTCAGCACATTAAGTTGAAAACTAAAAAAGGAGGAATCAAAATGAATTTCAAAAAGTTAATGTTAAGCGTTGGGCTTTCCGCCATGGCACTTCTTGCTATGCCGGGCTCCACACTCACATCCCCTGTATCCGTACAGGCAGCCACCCATGAGCACATCCTGGAAACCTACATTACCAAACAGCCAACCTGTACAGCCACAGGGACCGAGATCCGTAAATGCCAGACATGCGGAAAGATCACAGATACGATCAAACTTCCCAAAGTTGCACATTCCGTGAAAACAAGGACCGTCAGGAAAGCAACTACCACACATACAGGAGTGGCCGAGACTTATTGTGTTGTCTGCCAGAAAACGATCAAAAAGACATCTTTGCCAAAACTGACAAAGAAATGCGCACATACCTATAAGAAAACGGATACGATCCCAGCAACCTGTACATCCAAAGGCTCCATTACTGTTACCTGCAAAAAATGCGGGACACTGATCAGTGAAAAGACTCTGCCAAAAACAAAGCATGAATATGTTACAGAAGTAACAAAAGCCCCGACACTTACTTCCGTCGGACAGGAACGTACTTACTGCAAGAACTGTACAAAAACACTGGAATACAACACTCTTCCAAAACTTGAGGATGCCACTGCCCTGAGCCAGGACTCTGCGGAGCTGACGATCGGCAGCACACTCCAGCTCACATTAAGCCCGACAAACAAAAAGGTGACATGGTCATCTTCCAACCGGGCGATTGTGACCGTTAACAGGAATGGCCTGGTCAAGGCATTGCGTACAGGAGAAGCTACCGTAACCGCTCTTTACAAAGGACAGAAATTTACCTGCGATATCACAGTCAAGGATATTGAATGCAGCCATGAGGATACCGAAGAAGTGATCTTAAGGGATGCCACCTGTACCAAAAACGGCCTTGAAGCAGTCAGATGCATAGAATGCGGGAAAGACCTTGATATGATCACCATCCCGGCTACAGGACACGAATGGGAAACCGTTGTATCCAAAAAGGCAACCTGCGACAAAGACGGGGTATCTTATGAGAAATGTGCCAACTGCGGTACGAAGAAGCGCGGCTCCGAAGAAGTGATCGAAGCATCCGGTCATAAGTTCACCTACAAGATTGTCCGCAGAGCAACAACATCCAGGACTGCACTTGTCCAGGAATCCTGCAGTGTATGCAAAAAGAAAGGGGCTAGCAAGGTATATCCTGCCATTGAGTTCAAGCCACAGTTGAACTTAAAAGCCAAAACACTCCCGGCAGGAAACGAAGTAAAGATCCTGATCAGGGACGAATCCGGCTCTGTTTTAAGCTGCTCTAAAAAATTATCTGATATGGATAAGGCATATTACGGAAAGGTGATCAAATGGTCCTCATCCAATCCGGATGTTGCCACTGTAGACAGCGAAGGAAACGTTACAGCTGTAAGTCCTGGAACTGCAAAGATTTCCGTAAAATACTATACGAAGACTTTAAGCTGTATCATCACAGTAAGATAATCAATACAACAAGGTAAACAAAAAGAAGCTTTCCAGTATTTGGAAGGCTTCTTTTTTTAAGGATCATAGCTTCAGCGTGATCTCCGGGCATGTCACCTGATATGTCCATCCATATTCCAGACATACCCTCCGCAGCAGGCATTTCGGACTGTTTATTCCGTCATCCTTCATCTGCTTAACTGCATTCTTTAAAACAGACACGATAAAGTTTCTGGAAAACGTATCCGGTGCCGTAAGGGTGGCAAAACATTGATCCGTTTCGGATAACAGCTTCACCCTGTGGTCCAGATCCCCGCTTGCTAAGGATATCTCTACCGTAAAGATTTCTTCTGCTTCAAACACCCACTCGGTCAAAAGGGATGCAGCTGTCCGTACCAGACGGCTGATTACCTTTCCATCAACCAGAAGTTCCCCTTTCATTACAGGACTGGAACAGGAGGTGTTCACATAGAGCTTAAACGATCTCCCGTTTCTGAGAGCCGCACAAAGCACCTCTTCATCTGCAACGGTCTGTGTTCTGAGCAATCCGTTTACCCAGCTTTCCCAGCTCCTGCTCACCCTCACCCAGCTGCGTGATAATACCGCGGTATCCATTAATGTTTCCATAAAAATTTCTCCCTTCATTTTTTTACTAATATGGAATTTGACGGGGGAAAACAAAAAAAGTGAATTCGAATTCACTTTTTAAAGAGGATGTCCCGGCAGGAGCACCTGCCAGGACCAAGTATGAAAAAGAAAAAAGTGTTCCGGCTTTTTACCGGCACCCTTAATATGATGAAAAATTAAATTTGTGTTTTCATGTTCTCCATATAAGAAGCCATATGCGGTGCCGTTTCACGCAGCCCATCCGGATCACTGAAACTCAACCGGAAAGCCTCTGCAAAGTATTCCATCCTTGTCGATGTGTTCTGGTCGGATATATGGTATTTTTCCTTCAGCGCAGGCATCTCTGTTTCCATGGAGTCTACAACCGTCTGGCTGTCCGACAAAAACGAATCCGAATTAAGGTCGTTAAAATCTATGATATGTCCCAGCTCATGGTAAACAGCCTGGCTGAGTCCTTCCTTATTAGCCCTTAAAAACAATAGCCTTTCACAGATGCCATTCCCCTTGCTCAAATGCGTCAGTCCATCCGTGATGGTATTTTCAGACAGTGTCCCGTCATAGGACTGTCTCGGATTATCGCAGACACAGATATCATACGGCTCCAGATACTTTAAATACTTTGCCTCCATGTTGTTATACATATCATATACATATCCGACATAGCGGGAAGCTTCCTCTGAATCACTCCTTATTGACAGGTCACATTTATATTCTTTTGCCAGATAGCCTCCCCAGACATATCCCATGTCCGTACGTGCCCATGTCCCGTCATCGCTGAGGATATTGACCTTTTCTCCTTTTTTATACTTCCCTGCAATTTCGCTGTTCTTATCAGGGCTTTTACGGATATTAAGGTTTACCACCGCATATCCTGTCTCTTTTGGTATCGCCGGTTTCACTGCATCCATGACAGATATAAGTTCGACTGTAGGCAGTGGTTCCGCAGAGACGGGCACATTTAAGCATCCTGCCATTACCGCGCATAAAAAAAATCTTTTAAACCTCATAATATCTCCTTTCTGATTTTTTTTGCGCCGATAATATGACCAAAAAATGCTCCTCAATGCTACAAAAAAAAAGAGCTGCTTTACACAGCTCTTATCTGCGGAAACGTTTTAAGATTTTTTTAAATCCGCTTTCTTTTTCGGGAGGCTTTTCGCTCTTTTCTTCATGGAGGATACGCTCCTCACATATTTTGCATACCATCCCGCTTCCTTCCGGAATGATCTCTCCGCAGCAGACACATCGATCTTCCATACAAATACCTCCAAAATTATTTTCTTAATATAAACCTGATCTTATCCGACTCCGCGGACTGCTCTAATCCTCAACGGTACGGGCCAGAATCAATCCCGGCCCGTTCTTTCTTATTTGTATTTTTTCACAGATACTCCGCTGACTTCTGTTCCAGTCTCGATCGGAATCATCAGATATTCCCTTCCATCGATTTTCTGGCGTTTGACGATCTGCGCTCTTTCCGGATCCACCTCAATGGATACCCCTGCGGTTTCAATATGTACTTTCTTCGGAAGGATATTCTCCAGTACAAGCGCCCCGTCCTCTCCCACAGTGGAATCAAACACATCCGCGGCATCCTCCGTATCCGATATCCCACAATCACTGAGTAACGCCATCATCTCTTTTTTATTAACGGAAGCAGGCATCACACTGTCTGCATTTGACCCTGCAATGTCAAAAAGCATGGTCTGGATCTTCTCTGCCTGGTCGTAATCACAGTTTAATTTCTCCGCCATTTCCTTAAAGGAACTTAACTGTTCTTCTGAATTTAACGGAAGCAGGCATCCGGTCAGTTCCCTTGCAAAATCCCTGCGGAGGCATTTACAGGATTTCCCGTAATACAGCGCAGCATGAAGATCTGTACCCCTGTCATTAAATGCCGGGAATAAGATCCCGTTATCTGGTTTGCCTATCACCCAGCCTTTTTTCCTGTCGGAGATGCAGCTCTTTTCCGGATCATAGCAAAGTTCCGGTTTATCAAACTTTGCAGGACAGAAACAGATATGAAGGAAATGATATACCTCTTCAGATGCATCCGGGATCGTATCTTCATCCATGCCCTTTCCCGGAATATCATAGGTTCCTTCTGCTGCCAGGATCAGGTAGCTTTCCGGATTGTCATAAGTTTCCATTACCCTGTCATAGAAGGCATCCAGAAGCCCTTCATCCATCTTGCTGTTCAAAAGCTTACAAAACGCATCCTGAGTCCCGCCTTCTGCTTCCTGCTTTAACGGAAACTCCATATTGAACAGCTTTCCGCCAATCTTTCCGGTCAGGGAACTTTTCAGGATATCGAAATACTTTTCCAGTTCCTCTTCCGGCAGTTCAAACGGGGAAATATTAAAACTTAATACCTTGTTCTTATCCTTATCAACATAGCATCCAGCTATCTTACTAATGCAGCTGTACTCCGGCTTATACTGTTTCTTAATCTCCGCAATCTCTTTTTTGTTCACAATAAAACCCTCCTGTTTTCTCTGTCTGTTTTCTGTCATATCGGGATGCCGAAACCATAAGGCAGCAGTCGACAAACCCCAAAACAACAAATGCGGACAGGATCATTATTTTTCCGATCATATATATCCTCCTCTCAGTTAACTACAGTTATAGTATGATAAATCAGCTCATAGATATTTCTGTGCGAAAAAAGCAGCACATCTATGCTGCTTTTTCCTTCTTTCTGTAGTCGTTTTTTATTCGAATACAACAGCTTTCATCTCACCATTTGGTACCTTTCGACTACCCGGCGTATCCGGCCTGCAGTACCAACGCCTTCGCACGTTCCGCTCTCATCCACCAATTGTGCAGAAAGAAGCCGAAAAAACAAAGAGCAAAAGAAACCGTCTTACTTCATAAAACACCACGACCTCTCCGGCATATGCCGGATGACCTTACAGCCGGGTTTCCCCATTCAGATCTTTCATCTTTCATCAGGCCGCAGACCTTACAGGTTTTCCTGACAGGGAATCTTTTGTTCCTGCATGAGCAGAATGATTTCATTCTTATCGGCATCCGTAATATGACAAAAATTATTTTTCATCATATTAATGTCAGCAGTTAATGCTGAAAAAATACAGAAAGGATTTAAAAATATGAGCGATTTCATAAACGAACCAGAAGAAATGGAGCCTGTAGAGATTGAAGGAACAGAGGAAACAGCCGGGGAAGTAACAGACAGTACAGAGGAAACTCCTACTGCGGAGACAGTCAGCAAATTCAGAGAACTGACTTCTAACAGGATGAAGATGATCGGGCAGCAGCTTTTCCAGATGAAAAAAATCCCGGAAAAAAGAGGAATTGATTATTCCAGGGAGGATGTAGAGAAGATCTTCACTTACTTAAGAAACGAGATCGACAAATGCGAAAGTGAATTTATCAAAAAATTTGACGAAAAGAAAGCAGACAAGTTTGACTTTGATTTCAAATTCTAAGATGCATTACAGAGCTATTATTTCTTGAAAAGTAAATTTGAATTCACTTTTTAAGGAATTTTTTAAAAAAGGTTGCCAAACAGCAGCCTTTTTTAGCTTTTCCTCTTGAAAATATTAAAAGCAAAACCCAAAAACAATACTTTTCTTTAATTACTTTGGCGGTAATGTATCAGCTTAATATTGTCCAGCTGGCTTACCTGTTTTTAAGTACAAAAATATCCGCGGCACCACAAGGTTTTCCGCGGATAAAAAAAGTTAAAAACACACTCATTTCTGTTTGCTAAGCCGAAAATAGTTATTCTTCTGCCATACACTCCAGACGGATCTTATCCGCGGAGGCGCATCCGAATTCTTCACAGAAAGCCAAAGCAAGCTCTTCGTCTGTATCATAGCCTTCCACATACCACAGGCCTTTTGATTTTCCAGATACAAACACCTCATAGATCATATCTGAACAAATATGATCGCAGTAGGAGAAGTCGTTCAGATATTCATGGATGTACTCACAGTATTTTTCATTAATACCGTGGAAACTAATGCAGTGGAAACATTCCTGGCAGGTGGCCGGACGTATCAGCTTTTCTTCATCCTCTCCGCTTTCAGAATATACCGCTTCGATACATTCATATTCCGTTTCACCATTGCCTTCGCAATACCTGTCGTATGCCTGCTCTGCAAGCTGCTGAGAATCTTCCGGAGCAACATCAAAGTCCTCCTCCAATGTTTTTCTCATGAAATTTGTAACAAACTCTGCATGAGCAGACGCCAGTTCTTCTGATGTTAATTCGATTTCTTTTCCTTCTCTTACAATCTTCATAATATTTTTCTCCTTTGTTTTTATTCCGGCAGTTTCACAATATCCCAGATCTGCCATTCCATTCCGGTATCTACGACAACCTGATCGTAGTACTCCGTATACTCACCGTCCTTAAAGTCTGCACACACCTTTTTGGCACTACTTTTGGCATATTCCGCACATTTGTCATAGGTTCCTACAAAAAGAACCTCAAAACCTACTCCCTCATATGCATGGTACCAGATACAGGCATACTCTCCTTTCGGTTCGTACGGCAGGACTTCCATTACATGGAAACAGTTTTCTTGTGACTGATCCAGACGGAAGAAATTAGGCTTTTCATCCAACGTACAAACTTCCTTGTACTCAAGTTCTCCGTTCCCGAGCATGGGATCAAAAGGAAGTTCCTTAAAGCAGGATTCCTTTCCTTCTTCCAGAGTATCGAAAAACTCATATCTGGCTTCCGTATAATTCTCGTCATCCAGATCACATCGGACGAATTTCCAGAGCTTGCTGAAATAGATACCGTTTTTCACCCGGATTTCAATCGCTTTGAACACAGCATCCAGAGCTTTATTGTAGGATGTATTTTTGTTGCTGTAATTTTTAAAGAAGATATACGCGCAATCCTGCAACACCTTATTCTTTTTTACTTCCTCATACAACAAACTTCCGATACCACCTCGGCTCTTGACAGCTTCGAGAAAATCCTGAATGAAATACTCTTTTTTTACAATTTCATAAGCTTTTTTTTATTCTGTATTCATAGCGTTCTCCTTTTCTTTAGTGTTGTACTTTCCGATTCTCAGAATCAGATAAATTGTTTTTTAACAGCTTCATTTTTTAAATCTCCTTTCGTTTTTGATCAAAAACAAAATGGAGAAAAACACCTTTAAATGATTTTTGCATATTATCAAAAAATCACAGGAGGTATATATAATGAAGTTTAAGAAATGGATTCCGGGAGTAATGCTCGGGGCAATGATGGCTGCTATGGTGACAGTACCGGTAATGGCAGATAATATTAATTCTGGTAGTACCCCCCCCCGATAGAATTTTCGAGGGTTAGTAGTACCAGTGCGGATAGCAGTTCTGGAGGTGACAGTGGGAAAGTTTACGACTTTAAGGATTCCAAAACTTCCGGAGTAGTTACTGTTACAAAGAACTGGGATGACAGTTCTTCTAATGATAAGAGGCCAGTTCCAGATGTTTCCATCAGTACGGAGAAACCAAGTAAGAATCCTCTTGGATACACTATCACTTATCATGGAAACGGGCTGACTTTTGCGGATGGAACTACAGAGAATGAAATTATCGTAAACAGTTCCGGAAAGATTCTCTCAGGCCAGTATAAAGAATTGGTAATGCCTTCCATATGGTATTCCGATGTAAATTATACAAATAAAATCGAACTTAACTCTAAAGGTCTGCCTTTAAATGGTGTCACTTCTGACTTAGATCTCTATGCAAAGTCCAAAACATTTGTATTAAAAGATGGATTTGATTTTAGAAATTTAATTCCCTCCACGGCAAATTCTGTTGTATTTACGGATGAACCTATGCCTGTATCTGCAACCCTAATCGATGTAGACGCAGATGAAGATGGAGGCGTAGTTGCATGGATGGATGATACTACTATGAAAGTATCGACTCAGATATCAGGGCAGAAAATAATAGCCCCTTTCAATTGTAAGTTTATGTTTTATGGACTTCCAGGATTGTTAAGTATCAATCTGTCACACCTTGATACCTCCAACGTGACCAGTATGGAAGCTATGTTTTGCTATTGCGGAGGGCTAACTGATTTAGATGTGTCTTCTCTCAATACCCGTAATGTTGCAAACATGTCCGGTATGTTCATCGGTTGTAGTGGACTGACGGCTTTAGATTTGTCTTCTTTCAATACCCGTAATGTTACAGATATGAGTTCCATGTTCTCCGGCTGCAGCGGGCTGACTAACCTTGATCTAACTCCCCTGAACACAAGCAATGTTACCAGTATGAGCGGCATGTTCGGCAGTTGCAGAGGTCTTACTAATCTCGATCTGTCTCCCCTAGACACAGGCAACGTTACAAATATGAGTTCTATGTTCTCCGACTGTAGCGGGCTGACATCTCTGGATACCGGTAAGGTTACGAATATGAGTGGGATGTTCCGCGGTTGCAGTAGTCTGACGAATCTGGATTTCTCTCTTCTGGATACTCAGAAGGTCACAGATATGGGCTATATGTTCTGCGAGTGCAGTAGTCTCACGGCTCTGAATCTAACTTATATGAATACACAGAAAGTAACGGAGATGGCTTGGATATTCAAAGATTGCTCAAAACTTATCAACCTATCACTCGGAGATAAATTTACCTTTGTTGGCTCAAATTATCAACTTCCATCTGGAACTTGGTACTCATCTGACGGCACCGCCTATACCTCCGACGGTAAAACCTGTACCATACCAAACAACAAGGCCGACACCTACACCAGAAGATAGATTAGAAAACCAAAACTCATTAACCAACAAACACACCTGTCTCAATCTTAAGATTGCCCACAGGTGTGTTTCTCTCGTTTATAATCCACATTTTCGACATATAAAAACGCAAGCCATATTTCTACAGCTTGCGTCTTCTCAAATTTAATATTTCCAAAAACAGTCTTCAAGACCTGCCTTCAGTCCAGGATAAAATCCAGTAAACCATCCCTCATACATTCCAGTCCCACAGAGAGACCTTCTCCGATAAGGGGCAGGAACATAAAGACAAAACTGAATACGAAACATGGGATCACACATTCCCAGTTATATCCAAACTCAGGCTGCATGTACATCAAGATGATAGTCAGGATCCCGGCAATAAATGTAATTCCAGACAAAGTGGCAAGGATTATGCCTCCGTAAACACAGACAAAGATCACAACCATATGTACTGCACTCAGTATAAGGTAAAGAAGCAGGGCAAAGAACTTTCCCAACATCCTTCTAAACCACTTTCCAGCAGCTGTTTTTCTCTTTCCTTCCGGAGGAGTCACCTTTTCTCCGCAGCGTGGACAAAAAACACCTTTTTCCGGAATATAAGCACCACAATGTTCACATCTCAACATAATACATACCTCCTTTGTACAGGTCAGCTACCTTCGCTCACCCCGCTTCTTCTATTTCTATCTCCACATCCTTGGTTACCCTGATGAGGACAATGATCCTGTGTTTGCTCTTGTATGCAACCATTCTGTGTATACGGATGTCATCATCGGTAAGGGTGACCCTTGAGTTCGCCGCATATCTCAAAAATGACGCCTTCGTTCTTTTTGCTATTTCCTTCTGCATCTTTTTCACATAATCCGTAAACTGTTTATCAGTAAAAATAGAGTTTATTCCAACCTCACACCGGAACAGCCCTTTTCCGGACCAGGGAACATCTCCTTTATTTTCAGCAACAAACCCATAGACATCGATAAATGTGATACCAGCCGGATCTGCTTCATCGACATAAAACTGAAGCCTTCTGCTGTCAACTGTATCCGTATGATAGTTTGTTCTCTTTCTGATTATTTCGCGTACTTTCCTTTCATTCCAGATAAAACCAATCTCATCCAGCATATCTTCCTTCCAAAAACTTAAGTCCTTATCCTGGATCTGTGCCACTGCCCAGTCACCCACTTTTTTATTCCCTATTCGCATATCCGCGGAGATCATGCCTTTCCCCCTCCAGATTGAGGAAAACTTATCGAACTGTCCCAGCCATTTGCTCTCCTTGTTGCGGTAGGAAATAAAATACAGGTACCATGCTTCCAGGTCATACTGCCCCACATGGGCATTTTTCCCAATACGGCCATCATGTTTTTCCTTCCATTCCTTTCCCATCTGGTACCATTCCTCCTGATAAAGAGGACGGATCCCACAATCGATCTTATTATCGATCATCAGATGAACTACTTCATCCGGAATACTCCCTTCCCTGATCCTTTTATTTATCTCTATCCACCACTTACCGACTTTGCATCCGTCAACAATCAGGTGTTCCGGGATATCCCAGGACTGTGTACGTTCATGGTATTTTTTTACTTCCTCTGCCATTTTGATTGCATTATTGATAATACGTGTTTCACTTTTATTATATCTCATAAACCCCTCCTAGATTTAGTTCTTTTCATGGTTCCATCATACAATATGATGTTATGAACTGGTTTTGGTACGAAAAAAATGGCAGATACAGACTCTTTTGGGTAGCCGGAGATACTTCCTGGATATGCTTCGTGGAAAGACAAAACCCTTTTTTTCATTTCATTTTACCTTCATTCATATTCTTTTTGAAACAAAAGCGAAGGGAGAAAAATAATGGGAAAAACAAAGGAAAAAACATGGATGCTGATCATTGAAACAAAAAGCTACAGGGGTCTGTCCTGCTACAGAAAGGTGCTGTTTGTTTCAGCTCCGGATCATCAGGTTGCAAAGGAAAAAGCACGTGACTGGTGTGATGGCGAACAGATTACTTCAATCTCTATCATTCCATTCGATCCGAACCGTATGGGAGATGCTCTGATTGACAGTACCGAAAAAAATCCACTTCCTGAACACCCAAACATCGATACACGCTGGATTGCCAAATACAAGACCGCGGAGGCCTTCTACAATAAATACGGCCATCTTCGTGTAAAAGTGAAAGAAGACTTTGATGGGGTCCGTCTGGGAGTCTGGATCCACAAACAGAGGAATGATTATCGCAAGGGATTCCTTTCTGATGAGCAGATCCGCCTGCTTGAAAACATCGACATGATATGGAAACTCAGAAGACAGCCGACAAAGGCTGAAAGAGCATTAAAAAAATCCTAAAAATTAGGTCCCTTCCTGCAATGCAGGAGGGGGCCTTTTTGTCTGAAAAAGTGAATTCGAATTCACTTTTTTAATCATCCGGATCTGCCAGGGTATGATGACAGACGGTATCTTATTAACACCACTTTGCAACTCTATAAAATAATGTTTCTTCTTAACAATCGCCCGTTTTAAGGCATTTATTACTGATGATAATTTTATTCGGGTTTCGATGTTTTTCACGAAAGTGGCAAAAAAATCTTATGTTTTCTGTTTTTAAATAACTATTCCAAATTTCGAAATAAACAACTTTTTATAACGTTGAATTTCATCCCATAAACCATTCTTCGAAGACTGGCCTCCCCATTTTCTGATAGATTTAAGTTGCTCTTCATTTTCTCTAATAGTTTGAGATCCCAAAGTAGTCTCACTCGAAAGAATCATAGCCAAGTAAACCGCCAAACTGATCACCGGCACCTGCGGCGACGAATAACAGAGAAAAATCAAGCCATGAAAAAGAACCTTTCTTATAGTAGATTTTTCGTCCATCTGGAGTATTAACGAACTCCGCGGATGCTTTTCTTACTGAATTCCCCTTTTACTGTTATTTTTTTGATCATGACATCTTTGTCTCCTTTCGTTTTTGTATATAAAAGAAAGTGACAACGTATCCAGAAAATCAAAAAGAGGGACATTTCGTCCCTCAAAAAACACTAAATCATCTGACTCAAGTCGAGCCAGTTATCTTTTGCCTGAAGAAACAGCTGTACGATTTCATCCGGGGTTTCTTCGATCTGCGGAGGTTCCAATGTTTCTTCGAAATCACAAGCATTCAGTTCGAACCATGGATGATCATCTTCGGTTTCGTCCTCGAATTTTTCTTCCGGGAAACCGACTTTATGTGGAACAAACCACTGCCCTTCGTTAAGACAAGAGATGATTGTCTTAATCTGTTCTTCTGAAAACAATCCAGGCACAACTATGTTGTTAAACTTTTTATAGTTACTGGCATCTCGATAGAGATAGTGGATTTTTGTATTTTTAGAAGAACTGATGTCAGTATTCTGAATTTCAGAGCTGTTTGCGGAAGCGAGATAAGCATGTATCTTATCAGCAAGCTGATCGCATAGCTTCAGAATTCCAGATGTTCCATTTTCTTTGTCATCATCCCAGATCTCATCGGATGCTTCGTTTGCGATATCTTCCAGATGCTGAAGTTTATTTTTCATTTCGTCTGTAACAGAAGGATCGATAAATACAGAAGATTCCTTTTCTCTGTAATAAGACGTATCCTCCCCGGTTTCATAAATGCAATTTTTTAAATACTCTGAAAGTGAGATACCGCAAAGCAGACGAAACATTCCCTCGACCTGTTTTTTCTCCTGAAGAGTATCAGCTTCCTGCCACTTCTCAACAATGCTTTTAAAAATGTATGAAGAAAAGTAGCCGTCATTATTTATTGAAGTAATCTGTTTCGCAAGGATTGTATCCCCATCAACAGCGTACTCTTTTTCTTTAGCATCCTGATATATCGCATTCGCTTTATTGATGAGATTTTTTATTGTAAGCATATTGTTATATCCCATTAATGCATCTGACAGGAGTTCAATCTTGAATCCTTTTTTCGGAGAATCTGGATCAATAGACCGACACTCTATATAATCAGTGCTATTTTCAGAATAGAAATAAGGAGATTCTATCACGAAACCAAACACACCGACTGGATAGATAGTTGCATCGTCCGCGGATATATCGCAGGCTTCCAACTTTGTGATTTTATCCAGTTTGCGTATAAGGGAAAGGGAATCCGGATATTTTTCTAAATCCAATTCTTCTCCTTCATACAGTACGAATACGGTATCATCTTCATAAACAACATCATAAACGTACTGGAGATTCTTCTTTTTGAAATCAAAAAAGAACTTCTGTCCGTCAGCAGTTACTGCAAAATTCCCAACATGAATGGAAACTTTCTTAAAATCCACTTCTTTGTTAAATCGCATAGACACTTTGCACTTCATAATTATTTCTCCTTTGTTTTTTGTATGATTTACCAGTTGTAATGCTCCATATTTGGAAGAACGCTTCCATCGCTATCCAGGCACAGGATTTCACACCCCAGAGATTTGGTGATCTGAAGCAGATGCTTGAGTTCAACCGGGAGGGTATCATCCATTTCGTCAGGGACATAAAGATAAAACCCACATTTCCCTTTTTCATAAACAGCAACAGGGAAATATGTTTCACCATGTGCTGCTCTGGTTAAAAGATCGCGTGTCTTCTTAGAGATATGACCGGTAGATACTGTCAGGATATGAGAGATGTTTCTCTCGACTGAAAAAGCATATTTGTCATAGAACTTTTCCAACTCTTCTTCCGGCATTTGGGATATAGTTTCTTCCATCTGCTCTTCAATTTCAGCTGGATTAAGGGATGAAAGTTTTACGCCAAGGAATTTTTCCAGTGCTTCATGGTTAGACTTTAATCCTTTTTTTAGCTCCTGCATTTTCTCATCTGTCGCCTTAAAGTCTCCTGCTACATACTTATCAGTGATTTCTTTGACGTGGCAGGTTTCTTTTGCAGTAATCTTAACCTCATATGACCAGAATACCGCCACCGCGGTATATTCTTCGTGCTCAGAAGTCAGTTCCTTTAAGGTTTCTGTTCCATGGACGTATTCTCCTGAATCAATGTTTTTTAATTGTTTTACCATTTTGAGAAGCAGGATTTGTACCTCCGTAGCAGTTCCGCGGAAATGTGACAGTACAACTCCAGTTGCCTTTGTACAGCACTCTCCGATTGTCCAGTTCGTAATTTTGTTAGTGTTCATAATTTTTTACTCCTTTCGTTTTTTAATCTACAAATTAAATATGAGAATAAGCAAAAAAAATAGAAGAGGAAAAATCCTCTTCTGATGACCATATTGACGTATAACAGTTAAGATACCCATGCTTCTGGCGGAAGCGATTCCGTATATTGATCGAATTCCTTCCATGCTTTGCTGTATTCAGCATAGATTCCCTGCTCGGAACTTGCGGCTTCATACAATCGCTCTATTTCTTTTACGACCTGTAATATTCCGGTATTCTTATCACGGAGTATATCAATCGCTGCCTTTAATGAATCATAGCGGACACTTAACCCAATATAAGATTGATAAACTTTGAAAGATTGTCGGATGGCCGCAATAAGCTCATCTTTTGTTAACTGCTTAAGCTTCTTTTTGGCTTCATCTTCTGCCCAGGCATCCATACAGTTAATTCCAAAGTAGTCTCCCTCATAAGAATCATAACCAAGTAGCCCTCCGAACTGATCCCCGGCACCTGCGACGACGAATAAAAGATCAAAACATTCTGGAATCCACTCTTCGTTCAGATCCACCTGCATTGCTTCGCACTCCTCACACAGGTATGCAAAAGCTACTTTAAATTCGTATACTTCATCCTCATTTCCATCAAGAGCATTTAATAAAGAATCCTCTCCATCCTCAGAATCCGTATACCAACGGACTTCTTCGCATTCCCCTTGAATATCAAACAGTTTTTCTCTGATCGTATCCAGATTCAGCTCTTTGACCATAGGCTTTTTGTAACGGAGATTTTTGGCTTTCCATCGCTTTGTTTCCTCTGCATTCATTGTACTCATCTTCTGTTTTCTCCTTTCGTTTTTTTTTATATAAAAGAAAGTGACAAAGTATCCAGAAAATAAAAAAGAGGGACATTTCATCCCTCAAATAAACACTAAAGCTATCTTGTATTTGTTAACCTAATTAACTGTCCTTCTGAAAATTGATACTGTCCATCGATCCATTTTTCATTAATTTTTTCCGAAATAATAATTACTACTCCATACCGTGGATGATTTTGCAAGTAATTAATATACATCACATCTGTATTATGTAGCTCCCCCAGTAATTCACCCTCTCCTGAATATACTATGACAACATCATCTCTATCATTTTCCCTGTATAAGACATATACTTCTTTTGAGTTTGTCAACACATTACTTATACTATTATGTGTTTTTTCAACTCGTTTTCCGCTTTTTGTATTCCAAGATACTGTTTTTTCATCATATTTTAAATTTTCAATCATTTTATAACCTCTTTGAATCCACTAATTTGATAGAGTACATGTTACACTTATATGACGCAGACTGTGAAACACTAATCAGGCAGTCCCTCCCTGTCTATAATTTCCTGCATTTTGTCACGCAGACAGTTCGCGCCAAGAGGCAGTCCATAAGATGTTACCATGACCAGATCGTAATTTTCATACATATCGCCAAAAGCCTCTATTGTTTCATTCTGTTCTTCCAGCAGTTCTGCCAAGCAAATCTACCGATAAAGGAATGTATATTTTTCAGATACTGCTCTCTTTACATTCTACTAATCTGCTTTAAAAAGTGTTCACAAGCTTTAGATTCATCTAAGAACTTCTTTATTCCTCGCTTTTTACCTCTTTCACTATAATATACTTCCCATTCTGAACCATTCCAAAATATTGAATATGCCTCATTAGGATATTCCACACTATTAATTGAATATACCTCTCTAGCGACTCCCATCTCATTTAATCTTTCTGTTAATTCACTTACTTTCATACTGCAATCTCCTTAAATATCCGTCTTCTGCTCTATAAATATTAACCATCAGAAAGCCCTGTGCGATTATTTTATATGAAAAAAAGTTGTAAAGTGGTGTACTAGAATTATTTTTTATAATATGATAAAAGTCGCTTCCTTGTCGGGAACGGCTTTAAAATTCAATTAATTCCATCACTTCACTCTCTGTAAATTCTTCTCCAAAAATATGTTCATAATCACGCAAATTATTCATAAGCTTTTCCAGGTACATTATTTCATAAAAGAATCGTGTAAAAATATACTCGCAATTTGAATCTTTTGCTACCATATGTTTCTTTTCACCTTTACTATACCAAATTGTATAATTGTCATCCTTAACAATTGATAACTTACCTTCTGCTAAGCACCCTACAGAATAATATTGTTCATCAAAATATTTGCTCAATATTTTGCTTAATGACTCTAAGCTGGTACAATCCTCCAAAGCATTTGGCACTTTGTCATAAAGCTGCCCACAAAAATGATTCCGCAACAACATCGCAAAATTCAGATTAGCATTCTTAATATCACTCCAGCATCCTATTTCTGATTTATTTCCTCTTTCATACAGATAGAGTTTTCGACTTAAATAGGCATAGTCGTAATATATTTCATTATCGAGATATACCCTTATAGCATTATTAGAAACTTTATAATTAAATGTCGCCTTTAAATATTTTTTTAAATTTTCTATAAATTTATAAATATCCATATGTTTCCTCCTACTAGAATTATTTTTCATAATATGCAAAAAAGCCACTCCTCATCGGGAACGGCTACTGTATCAACAATCTCAGACTCATATATTACCATATAAGAAACAAAGACTGCGTCAGACCACAGCTGTCTTCATGATGAAAGGATAGCAAAAAATCAATGTTTGCATATTCGCATTTTCTACACTGCTATTGACATTACTTTTCTGTGCTACTATAATGAATCCCGAAAACGAAGGGAGGTTTTCGAAATGAAAACATGGACAAAGAAGTTCCAGAAAATGTTAACATTAATACTTGCTATCTGCCTCGTTACAGGATGCATGGGATTCTCAAACGTGCAGGCAGCCACCAGAAAGTCCGGCACAACCTACTACCATACTTGCATAAATGGAAAAAAAGGTGGAACATTAACAAACTATGGCAGAAAATACTATATGTCAGGCACAAGAAAAGCTGTATGTAAAGGAAACACTTTGACAATGTATGCGTCATTTAATACTTCCAAAAACGGAGTATTAAACAGTCAAAACAAAAAGGCGTATATAAAATACGGAAAACATACATTTAAACTTACATCCAAAACAAAATACTACTTTTCTGGGGATGAAGGTCCCGATGAATACTGCTCAAAATCCGCTTTCATGTCTACCATGAGAAGCATGAATGGATTAGGTCTGTGTATTAAGGTCACCAATGGAAAAGTTGTTGAAATGTCATTCCGTTCATGATATTACAAAAGCCGCAAAGTAGGATTTTCTGCTTTACGGCTTTTGTTTAACATATCTTAATCCTTTTTTTATGATCCGTATGAAAAAAGCCGGGATTATCCGGCTTCTTATAGGTGGAGCCAGGGAATAAGCCCTGACTTCCACAGTAACATTAATACAGCTTATAATTATCAAAGTTTTCGCCATATACCCGGAAACTTTTTTCCTTATACTCGTCATTTGCAATATACAGCGCATAATGACAATTGCTGTACTCGCTTCCATATACATGATATTCCCTAGATTAGTATTGGAGAGATACTGTTTCATCAAGCAGATAAAGATTGCCAAAAGCTGCTGTCTCATTTTTTATATCGCTCCAAAGGAAAGACCAGCTTTTTCAGGCTGATCCTCCTCCAGCAGAATTCCTGCATGGTTCACAAGTCCTGCTTTTGAACCAACGGCATTGGTTATATTCATGAAAAAAGCCGGCTTTCACCGACTTATTTTAAACCCCTGGTCGACAGCATCGTACCATTCATCCATTTCATCAAATGAGGGATATGGATATGCTGTAACGATACGAAAAGAAGTATAGTTATCCTTGCATATTACAAGTCTTACAGAGGAGGCCGGATGCATTTGGTTCCAATCCGTTCCCATTGCGATTCCTTCGGCAACAGGAGCTGAAAAAGTGTAATCCAGCTCTAATTCCTGAGCAATCCTTTTATTTTGGATATATTTTTCTACATCCTCTCGATCCTCCCAAAGTATCTCTTTAATACAGGAAACCAACGTATCTACAGAGAAAAACATACAGGCATATGCAAAAGGTTCCTCTCGCATAGACTTAACGTTCTTCTTTAATTTGGCGATCATATGTGCTTTTCCAGTCCAAACATGCTCTTTTACGGCGTGTTTGCAGCCATAAATACCCATGTTCTCTACACAGAGATTTTTAATATTATTTTCTAATTTCGTCATCTTATTTCTCCTTAAGCAGGATAAAAAAAGACCGACCAGGTTCTGGTCAGTCATGATACAACAAGCTACTTATAAACTATGGTGCTGCTAACACCTAGTTCTCTTTTAAGTGCAGCGCATCTTATTGGATTACTACTCTCCTCCTCTGTCACGAATGTAACACCCTCTTCCTTTGAGCGTTTTTCGCAGGCAGCACGTTTGATCAACTTATGAAAAGAATTACTCGACATGTAGATATTACAATAATCCTTTCCATCAGCACATTGAAAGCTGTAATCTAAGGATCTGCGATCCATAATGCGGCGCAGATACGGTTTCAGTTCTGGACTGACCAGATATCGTTTCATTTTGCATTCTCCTTTCGTCATTTGATTACTGACAATATGTCGAAGAAATAAGATGGATGAAAAAGTCCCTGGCAGCCATCAAAAATAGTAGCTGTCAGGGAACTAACACCTCGAAGTGAGGAAAGAATATACCACTCGAAGTGAGCTTTTTTCGATATATCCTTTTTGTGTTATGAGTATTATATACCGCAAATTGGAGCTGGTCAATTCTGATACGAAAATAAGATCCTTTTTTTGAACAGCTCTTCAGATATTTTCAACCCATGCAAAATTTTCAGCCGGCCATCCCAAAATACTTCCTCTATGGGTATCAGAACATACTTTTTCTAATGCAATCATCAATTTACTATAGAGATTTTTCTTTTTAAAATTATCGCTTTGCATCAGCCTAATACTTTTTTGACTCAGAATCTTGTCTTTTAAAGATGTCGTGAGCATAAATTCAGGATCTGTAAGAACAATAGCCATTTCAGTTTTTGTACATCCTCTGGTTTTAACATACCAGTCCCGCATATGTTGGCTTAAGTCAGAATCTTTCCTTTTGATGTTCTTTGCAACTTCTATCAAATCTTCCTCTCCGCTACAGAAAAACCAGTCAGCTATTACTTTGGAGACATACTTTTCTGGAATGCTGCTAATTCTTTCTTCGATTGTTTTTAATATTTCTTTTTTCCTTTCTTCTGTCATATCAATTAACCCCCAGTATTATTTTTGAGTATGCCGTATAGTAGAATTTAAAAGCTTCCTACACGAAGGCTTAAAATTATCTTTTATTTCCTGGAGATAATATGAAAAATAGCATTTTTCAGACAAAAAGAAAGACCAGCCTTTTCAGGCTGATCCTCCTCCAGCAGAATTACTGCTTATTTCTTTTTCCGTCTCATGACGAAAACTGCGATTGCGGCTACTGCCACGATTCCAAGACCGATTCCCGCATACATGCCTGCATGGTTCACAAGTCCTGTCTTTGGTCCAACTGTGTTGGTTGTATTATCACTGCTGTCAGCTCCCGGTGCCGGGGTTGTGCTTGGAGCAGGTGTCTCACTCGGAGACGGATTCTCTGCGATAGATACACTTGCATTTGCAGCTACCTCATCTGCATCATCTGCGGATGCAACGGCTGTATTTCCAACCATCTTTCCTGCAAGACTGGAGTCAGATACGACTGCCTGGTAAGTGATCTTTAAGGTAGAACCATATGCAAGATCTGTATTTGTATTTACTACAAAACCGTTATCCGCTTTGGTTACATCTGCCTTGATAGACTTACCGTCTAATGTTGCCTGGATTCCTCCAACTTTCATACCTGTGGTATCAAAATTGTCGCGAACGACAACATTCTTCGCTGTCTGATCTTTCTCTGTCTCTTTTACAGTCAATGTATAGCTGAGTGTATCTCCTACGGAAGCACTGGAGAGGTTAACGCTCTTATCAATAGATAATGCCGGTTTCTCCTCTTCTTTCGGATTTACAGTAACACCATGGTCAGCATCAACCGGATCCATGTTATCAGAAGAGATCACTGCGGTATTCTTAACTGTCTTTCCTGCAAGGCTTTCGTCTGCAAATCTGACACTGTAAGTTACCTTCAGGATCTGTTTTGCTGCAAGATCCTTGCCTGTTTCCATTGTGAAGCCGTCATCTGTTACACTTAATTTCTTAGGTGTAAAGAGCTGGTCATCCAGATATGCCTTAATGCTGCTCTCATCGATCACACCCTTATTATCTAAGGCATCTTTGATCACTACATTTACAGCTGTATCTGCAGAAGTTGTCTTGCCGATCAGAGTATATTTTACAGTATCACCAACATTGATCTGGCTGTGATCACCGATCTTTGTAAGGTTCAGTCCGCCTGTTACAGGTTTATCTGAAGGAACTTCAACGATCTCTGTGTCATTGCCCGGATTCATATTGTCACTGCTTACTACCGCTGCGTTCTTGATGGACTTGCCTTTCAGCTTGTCGGAAACAGCCTTCATGTCATAAGTGACTTTCATTACCTGACCAGGCTTTAAGTCTTTTCCGGATGTTACGGTAAATCCGTTTTCAGTTACATCCAGACTCTTCGGAGCGAACTCAGAATTGTCAATGTAGCAGTGTACGGAGCTTCTGTCGATAGATACATATTTTGCATATGCAGAATCAACAGTATCCTTGATCACTACGTTCTTGGCTGTATCTGTTCCGGAGTTGACCTTAGCTTCCAGAGTGTAAGATACGGTATCACCAACGGATACTTTGGACTGGTTTGCCTTCTTGCTGATGGTCATTCCGCCTTCAACAGGATCATCTGTTTTAACCTTTACGGATTCTTTGTCCTTAGCAGTGTCCATGTTGTCACTGGATACGGCAGCGATGTTCTTGAAGGTCCTGCCTTTCAGGGTATCATCTTTTACCTTAACATCATATGTGACTTTCATGACCTGTCCAGGCTTCATATCCTTGCCGGATTTCAGTGTGAATCCTGTAGAGCTGATGCTTAAGTCTGCACCATGGAACTCAGAGTCATCCAGATAGCTTCTGAAGGAATCTTTCACGATCTCAAGATGCTCGAACAGGTCTGCATCCAGGGTATCAGTGATGACTACGTTCTTAGCTGTTTCCTTACCGGAATTAACAGTTGCTGACAGTGTATAGGATACAACGTCTCCAACAGAGACTTCGTTCTTGTTAGCTGTCTTTGTGATAGTCATTCCGCCAACGCCAGGTTTATCCGGAGTATCCGGTGTATCCGGTTTATCCGGTTTATCCGGTTTATCCGGTGTATCCGGTGTATCACCATCTCCTACATGAACGGTATGCTCATCATCAGATGGGTTCGTATTGTCACCCCATGTGGTAGCGATGTTTGTTACATCTCTTCCGTCTAAGGATGCCTCCTCGAATACAACATCATATGTTACATAGATCGCATGTGTTCCGGAAAGATCATGTTTTGTCTCAACAACAAATCCGTTATCCTTTTCCTGAACATCAACTTTCAGCTCTTCGTTATCGTAGTAGGTGCGAACAGTTCCTGTTACCAGGTGTGCGCCCTTCTGTTTCATAACATCTTTGACAACTACATTCTTGATAGTTCTTGACTGGTCAGCAGCAGTAACTTTCAGAGTGTATTTACCAACATCCCCAACTTTGTATTTTGTCTTGTCACTGGACTTCGCAATGATCAGTCCTGCATCACCGACAGTTACTCTGTTTGTATCAGTTGGCTCATCACCCGGTACAGTAGAATCATCTTTTGTCAGGGCGACATTCTTGATCTGCTGTCCCTCAAGTTCTGCATCCTTGAAGAGAACATCGTATTTCACAAGGACCTCTTCACCGTATTTCAGGTTTGTATTTGTATACAGGGTATACTCGAAGTCTTTCGCTACGAGCTGTACATCCTCGATCTCTTCCGGTTCTTCTGCACCCTCTCTGAGGATGTATGCCTTGATGGAATCTTTCTGGATGTAAGCACCCTTCTTCTGCAGTTTATCAGCTACAACAACATTTCTTGCAACTGCACCTTCCACTTTCTGTTTAACGGAAACTGTGTAATGTCCAGTCTCGCCTACAGAATAGTTCATCTTGTCAGATGATTTTTCAATGGAAAGCTTTCCACCGTCGATATATACAACATTCTGGTCTTTGACCCATCTGGTATCAGTATAGTGTACTGTTTCATTTGTATTTCTGAATGCTTCATGTGTCCATGTATTGTCTGTCTGGTCATCCAGTGCAAACTTGGTTACACGAACCTGGGCTACATTGAGGATCATTGCTTCCTGTGGTGCATCTGTTACAGTTACAGCAAAGGAAACGGTTTTCTCCTCTCCAGCCGGAAGGGATTCGATTACAAATGTAGCATAAAGCTTGTCATTAAGAGTTCTGGTGCCTGTGACCACACCGTCCTGCTCTTCACTGGAAGCATATTCCGTATATTCAGGGATCATATCCTTTACAAGGACATTCTTCATGTCATCGTTGGATGTGTTCTTGACATTGATGGAATAATTGATGGTATCTCCGTTCTTAACCACGGAACCTGTTGCAGGATCTGCGGACTTGTAAACTTCAAGACCATTAGCCAGTTTGATCGGACTTGGTGTTTTGGTTTCCACTCTTAAGTTGTCACATGTAGCTCTGGCAACATTAAGGATGTCTTTACCAGCAAGAGTCTCAGCCTCAAACAGAACATCATAATTTACAGTAAACTGTTCTTTATATTCCAGGTCATGACCTGTTGCGATCGCATAATCCGTATCGGAATGCTCGATCTCTGCATCATCCATGAGTTTGCCTGCATCATTGTAAACCTTGATAGAACCTTCAACGATTTTCGCACCATCTACCTGAAGGGCATCCTTGATGATTACATTGCGGGCGGTTGTGCCTTTTTCAGTATTCTTAACGACTACTGTATAATGACCAGTTTCGCCTACTTTGTAGGATTCCTTGTCGGATGTCTTTTTGATTTTAAGTCCAGGTGTCTCATCCACGATGCGAACGCTGTTATCCTGATGCTCTTCCTCAGTATTCTCACCTTTTGCAGTTGCAACGTTTACGATATCCTGATCATGAAGGGATGGATCTGTGAAGACTACTGTATAGAATACTTCCAGCTTATCTTCGATTGTCATATCCACACCGGTATTAATCGTGAACGCATTGTCTGCTGTCTGCTCAATCTCAGCAGTGTCGAGATTTTCTCCATTCAGTCTGACATTGATCTTGGAGATCTTCATGCCTTCCTGCTGGAATGCATCTGTTACAACTACCTGTTTTGCAGTGATGTTGTCACGGAGTTCGCGGATAGTCAGTTTGTACTGAGCTTCTTCGCCAACCTGATATTCTGTCTTATCGGATTCCTTAACAATGTCAAGGGCTGGTCCATAAATCGGAACATCAGCTTCTCCATCAACCGGAATGTTTTCTTTAGAATTTGCAGTGATCACGTTGTGGACTCTTCCTCCTGCGAGATCTGGGTCTGTAACTTCTACTGCATATTCAAGTGTCAGATGAGTTTCTCTTTCAAGTTTCAGAGGATTATAATCACCAACCTCTGTTCTGCCAGAGTCACCAGCTTCTTCATTTGCAGCACCAAGGTCAATATTCATATAACCATGAGCTTTTACAAGATTTAATCCAGTTTCAACAGTGAATGTGTTACCATTTACACTTACGTTTGCAGGATCAACCTTATTTCCATCCTGATCAATAAGAACGATAGAGTTCTTCTGGAGTTTTACGCCTTCTGTGTCAATCGTATCAGTAAATGTGATATCTCTTGCTACACATCCGGTCTGTGTCTGGTCTAAGTCTACCTGATAAGTAATAGTATCACCTACCATGTATTCTTCCCTGTCAGCTTTCTTAGTTACATCCAGTACCGGGCTGTTGATCCAGATCTTTTCAGAGTCCTTCACTTCGCTCGCATTATCTGCTGCTGCTTTTGCAGTATTGATAATAACGTCACCGTTAATGTCTTCTTCTGCTTTGCAGTGATATGTGATAACTACCGGATTACTCAGATTATTCAGACTGTCTCCTGTTGTACACGGAAGATTGTCGATTGTTACCTGGAAGCCGCCATTTACAAGTTCAACATTTGATGTGATTGTAGCAACTTCTGTTTCTTTATAATGATCCGGGTCTACCTGATTCGGAGTATCCTCTGTTCCTGCAACCGGATTAATATATGTTTCTGGAAGTCCTTCAACAGTAATACTGCTCTCATCCAGAGTCAGTCCTGCCGGGATAGTTGTATCGGAAATTACCACGTTGCGGGCTACGGAGCCTTTCTGATTGTTGTTCACGATCAGTTTGTACTCAACATCGTCACCAACACGGAACTCATATCCTTCACGTCCGTCCTGAGCATCCTCTTCTCCGCCTGCAGCATACTTATTTACCATCTGTTTATCAATAGATAAAGCAGCAGTGTTGATATATGCCTCAGCATCATCTGATTTCTCAATACCGTTTGTTGCGGATACAGTACCAACGTTTACACCTTCTGCTCCGTTTCCGGCTTCCAGTGCTTCGCAGGTAAATCTGATATTTACATCATTTCCTGCTGGAAGGTTGCTGATCTTTAATTCCCAGCCATTTCCAACCTGTGTCAGTTCTTTTGTGATAGGAGTTGTGACGGTTTCATTCCATAAGGATTCATCCACGTCATTTGTCTTATCTGCTGTTCCGGCTACATGGTCGTCAAAGCTGTCCGGGATTCCTGTAACAGTCATTTCCTCAGCAGGAGTCGGCTCATGTTCTTCTGGATTAGTTGCATCCGGAAGATCTGTATTTCCTGAATCACCAGTTCCATCCTGATCTCCATTCAGTTCTGGAAGATCAAGGTCTGTATCACCATCAGAATCTGTTCCGTCCTCATCCAGGTCAATGCCTGCATTTGCAAGGATCTCATCTTCTGTCATGGACTGTTCCGTATCATTATCAAGAGCTGCTAACTGTTCATCGATCTCATCCTCTACGGATTTGGATGTATCACCTGTCTGTACATCTACAGAATCAAAATCAAGTTTGAATCCTGCAGGGATGTCTTTATCAGTGATGATCACGTTACGTGCCACTGTTTTGCCTGTGGCACCGATCTTAGCTTTTTCATCTTCATCAAGACCTGCATATTTCTCGTCGTCGGCAAGATCCTGAGTACCTTCGTCATTCACGTTCTTCACTGTGATATTGAACGGTACATGATCACCTACCTGCCATTCATATGCGTCAGATGTTTTTTCGATGTCAAAATAAGCGGTATTTACATAAACTTCTGCATCATCCTGAGCGGTCTGTGGTTCCTGATTTGCATCAAGGCTTAAGAAATTGTCTGCTGTTGCAGATACAACGTTCTGGCTTTCCACGCCGTTTGCTGCTTTTGTTGCTACACAGTTAAATGTAATATTTAAAGGTGTTCCAGAAGGAAGATAATCTGCGGTTACTGTCCATCCGTTTCCATCAGGAGTAACTTCTACATTATTATCTTTGTCTTCCTTTGTGATTGTAGTAGTTCCATCAGGAGTAGGCCATCCAATAGTTGTCTGATTTTCACCCATATCTGCAACTACATCACCCTGAAGTTCAAGTCCCTCAGGAAGCTCAATATCCTCTACTGTTACATTCTGTGCAATTGTGTAATCTGCTGTATTATTGACACTTACTGTATACTTAACAGTATCGCCAATTTCATACTCATAGCGATCAGCAACTTTATCAACAGTCAGTACCGGGCTGTTTACCCATACTTCTGCACTGTCGGAGGCATATGCTTTATTTCCTGTTCCGTCTACGAAGTTGTCAGCTGTAGCTTTTGCAGTATTGATCCAATCCTGTCCATTTGCATCTTCTGTTACCAGACACTTAAATGTAATCTTGATAGAATCATTATACTGAAGGATTGGGCAGGTAAGAATCCAACCATTATCTTCTAAGGAAGACATACTTGGTGTTTCCCCTGAAGCAGGTCCATCTACTTCCCATCCGTTATTGACAAGTTTCAGGCAGGAAGGAATATCCTGGTCTGTAACTACTACATTTGTAGCATAGCCATCCTGTTTTGTCTGAGTAACCTCAACAGAATAGGTAACTTCATCACCGACTTTCCAGTCGTCATATTTTGCATCCTTTTCTACAGTAAGTCTGCTCTCGATATCATCTGTGATCCATACATCGTTTGAATCAAACTGCTGAGTACCGTTATGGTCATCTGAGAATCTTAATGTAGCTGCATTCGGAACATAGAAAGTATATCCATTGTTTGCAAGCCACGGAGCCATGAAGTCTCTGACATCCTCAGTCTTGACTCTGTGGACAGAAAGTCTTACAGTAAATTCCTGATTCTGTTTAGCAAAATCTTCACTGATTCGATACTTTTCAGTAGGATTACAGGTAATTGTCTGTCCGTCAATAGAAATATCAAAGCTCTTTGTTACATTCTTTCCATCTTTGTCCGTAATAGTAACATGATGGTCGTCTTTGATAGTCAGACAGTCTTCCAATGTATCCTTAATCTCAAACTCATTCGTCCTGAAACCAGGAGAGTAAGCTCTGATCAGATAATCAAACTCATCATAATCATTGATCTCAAATGCATTGTTTTCATCATAAGCATTAACAGCATCATCCCAGGAAACTCCTTTTTCTCCTACACGTTTAAAAATCATCTGTGCATCATCTGGAGGAAACAGATAAGAGAACATTGACTGAGCGCTGAATCCATAATGGATAGCAAACGGAGTCATATCAGGGAACATCATTTCAGTCTGAAAATCTTTCGTTCTGGAAAAACGTGTCCAGTTATCATAGAAAGTCAGGGAAAAATTGTCTGTACCTTTCATATAACCCATTACCCAGCCCCATTCATCTTCATCCTCTGTACTTTCCGGTCTGGCAACGATTGCTCCAGTATACCATGGGTACAGTTCACCAGGCTTGTAAGTCTGTCCATCGGAAGGAAGTGTGACTTTAGTAGATTTAGTCATCTGGAATAAATGATCTTCATGTCCACCAACAGAATATTTATATAATCCAACAAGTCCGTCCTGCTTTTGAATATCGAATCCCTGATTTGCATCAAGGTCATTTAATGTGAAATAAGAACGGAAGTTTGCCTTTTCATCAGCAGACATTGCACGGTTAGACTGCTCTCCAGTAGATACTAACCACTCAAAGCTGCAGGTAACATCTCTCAGTGTTTCAGTCCAGAAACCTACGCTCTGTTTTCCAGCTGCAAAGAACGGGGGAATTTCCATTCCGGTTTCTTTAGAAATACTTTTGTAACTATGTTTATCATAACCAGTTAATGTTACCTTTAAGTCATAAGCATCACCAGTAACACTGTTTTTTGCTACATGATGGTAAGTGATCCACGGCGCAGCTCCATCTGTTGTAGGATCATCTACTTTCTGGACGACAACAATCGCGTTGTCTCCAAGGAACGGAGTCTCACTCAGATCATTTTCAAAGTTCGTTGTGTAACTGTCGAAATCTCCGAACGTCACCGGTTTGGCATCTGTCGAGATATCGAAATCCGGATCGATCGTGTTAATGTTTGTTAAATGTTCAATTGTCATTAAATCTTCCCTGTTATGATCTGCAGCCTGTACACTCAATGCAGAAGTCGGAAGATAACTCACAAAGGTACTAAGTACCATAAGAATGGACGTTAACAAGGAAACTACCTTGTTGTACAGCGAACTATTCTTCTTTCTTTCCATAGAAATCTCCTTTCAAAAAATAAGTTTTCATTTCCGCCATAAAATTTGTACCGGCGGTGACTTATTTCCCCAAAGAGCTCCTATGGCAAACGCAGTTTTGTCATGTGGCGGTGAGCTAATTCGATGCCTCAACCGCCGGAACCTCCTTTCCTATTTTCTCATCCTCAATCGGGACAGACATAATATGAAAAAAAAATAAAAAAATGTTCATAGCCGAAATCTTCATATCAGCATTTGCTTTTCTAATTAATAGAAACCTGATAAAAGAACTTTCATATCAGCCATGCCATTTATTCCGCAAGTTTCTATCTGTCCTTAATCGGATATTTTTAATATGAAGAAAATGAAAAATAAGTTCATAACCTCTGATACTCTACACTACATGTTGTTTCATTCGAAAAAGTGAATTCGAATTCACTTTTTTACTTAATGATTCTTCAGAAGTATTACATCTTCTCAATTTTCTACATCGAAAGTATAAGATAATTTATAATAATGATATTTTTGTACGAAAAAATGCGTCGTTGAATTCTGGAAGCAATAATGCTATCATTTTAATATATATAGAAGATTTGTTTTTTGCCTGATTATAAGCAAGAACAATGATAAAACATTACATTTACAGAAGAGGAAAAAGAATTGTATACTTGGGATAAGATTATAACAAATGAGCTAATCGATAAAACAAATGATTTTTTTAAGAAATATGACATATCCAAAAATTGTGATAATATTAACGAGGGGATACAAATTATTACAGACTCGCTATGTAATACTCAATATCCAGATTTACAAAACAAAGCAGGCAAATTCGACATTGAAACAAAGAAGATTGTATTAAGAGATTCCAAAGTCACACAGCGATTATTCCTGCACGAATATGTTCACAAAAAATCTGTAAAGCATAGATTATTCAGGGAAGATTATTTAGGAATTGAATCTAACTCAAGTTTTCGCAATCTAAATGAAGCAATTACAGAAAAAATAACATGTGAAATATTAGATCTTCCAGAAACAGAACAAGCTCTTCATCCGTATTCTTCGATGTTTATCGCAATAGACGAATTGACCAAGCTAATCCCCTGGCATAAAATTGTCCAGTCATATTTTTCAAATGATATCAAAATATACAAAAAAACACTTGGTAAAGACTTGATTCCATTTTTAAATGACGTTGATACATTATTAAAGAATTATCCAGCACTGTATCCAAACGATAAGAACAAATTACAAACTTATCAGAAAGCTCGCAATGATATTATTAGAATCATATCAGATCATATGTTATAATAGCGCCATGCTTTTTCAAGCCCCTCAAAAGTATCAGGCATCTGACCGTGGATAATAGCTATAGTCCAATGCTTCACACAATGCTTTGCTGCATTTAATATAGGTGCATGAACCTTGTAATAATCTGTGCAGTGGTGGATTGTCCATATCCTATTGCCGAAATTAAATGGTCTTAAATATCTTCGATCATAAACAGCCATACAAAGTGCTATCAAGATTTCTCGGGATCTATATCTATTTTTTATGCGAGTTTTTATAATTTCACAAATTTTAAATCTATTTTTCATATAGAGGTCTCCTTCCTACCTCTCTAATATGCAAAAATCAAAGAAAAAAAGAGCATCGAATATGATGATGATCTTCATCCTAAAAAATGAATTCGAATTCACTTTTTTCCTAATTTTTTAAAAAAAGATTGCAAAAAACAGTCCTTTTTCAACTTTTCCACTTGCAAATCGCAAATGAATCGCTTATATTCATCTAAGAAGCAACCAGAGGGTTCTCCAATGTCCGATGGTTGCCACCGAAAACTTATAAAATTATAAGCTTTGCATTTGGCTATCTCCTATGTACGTAGGAGATAGTTTTTTATCTAATAAAAGCAGAACACCCCATCCGACGACAGTCGGGTGGGGATGTTCAATTACAGTGGTTGTCAATACATGTAAGCGCCGAGTTACAACACATAGTCGGTATCTTCCGCGGAGACTAAACATACCGATCAAGATATCGGCTCCGTGCTGATTTCATGCCAGTAGGGGATACCGAAGACTCTCCGCCCGCCACTGGCACTTAGTTTCTTGTACAATTCATCCCGCTGCCTTCGTTTCACTTAGAGACAGGGGAATCCTTATTGTTTCTACAAAAAACAACCTCTCTTCTCAATTACTTATACGATTAGTATAAGGCATTTCTAGGAAAGATTATTTTTGTATGAAAAAATACTATGTTAAAGGATAATTTACCACAAATGGCAATATCTGGCAATTAATATATTTTTTCTCGACTTCTACCTTTCTCCGCGGAAATCCCTTTCATATATATTCCAAATATTCAGCCATACCGCATATTATCAATATTCTACTTTTCCTTGCAGAAATCTGCATTTTTCGATATAATACTCCTTGCTACCACCCCTAGACAGGTACAGGAGGGCGTTATCGATGAACTTTGGTATTATCATTTTGTCTACTGGCATTATAACTTATGCAGATATCAAAATCAATATACCAAAATAACCCTTTTTCTGATTTTTGTGCCTGCCGACTACTCTCAGACAATAATTGTTTTACTTACACTTCTTACCTTTCACCCTAGACCAACTGCTGTAAACTTTCTGACCATTATTACCGATTGCGTAAGATCGTACCCGATAATAATAAGTACTTCCCTTCTTGAGTTTACTGTTCGTATATTTTACGGTAGAATTTTTCGTAATCGTTTTAATCCTCTTATACTTTTTATTCTTTCCCGTCTTTCTCCAGATTTCATAACCTTTTGCATCCGAAGATTTTTTCCAGCTTACAGTAAGTTTATTTTTCTTTTTATTGGAAATACCAGAAATCTTTGTAGTTTTTGGAGCCATTTTAATGGTTGTTACTTTGCTGTAATCACTCCATACGATAATTCCGTCCTTTTTCGTGATTCCGGAACGTACCTTAAAACGAAGGGTGCTTCCATATCCAAATGTTTTTGTATAGGTTTCCGGGCTGTCATATACGGTCGTGCTTAATTTATAGGCACTTCCATCCGTAGAAACATACACCTGATGAACATCTACATTTTTCTGATTTTCCCAGTTAAACACAACTTTCTTACCAGATCTTTTTACGGAATAAGAAGGCGTTGCTGGGGCAGTAACTTCCGGTCCAGGAGTTTCCGAAGGTTTTGGTGTTTCAGTCGGATCAGGATTTGGTGTCTGAGTTGGTTGCGGTGTAGGTTTTTCAGTCTGTTCTGGAACCTGCGTTGGCTTCGGTGTTGGAATCTCTGTTGGCTTTGGTGTTTCTGTCGGATCAGGATTTGGTGTCTGAGTTGGTTGCGGTGTAGGCTTTTCAGTCTGTTCCGGAACCTGCGTTGGCTTCGGAGTTGGAATCTCTGTTGGTTTTGGTGTTTCTGTCGACTGCGGAGCCTTAGTCGGTTCCGGGGTCGGTACTGGAGTACTGGTTGGTTTCGGTGCTTCTGTCGGAATTGGAGTACTTGTAGGAACAGGCGTTGGCGCCACCGTCTCCGCATTTCCAATTACCTTAACTGTCTTTTCATAATATTTATCTCTATTCCCATTCACATAAAACTTCAAACTTACCGTTCCTGGCTTTAACGCCTTTACATTTCCATTACTATCCACGGTAGCAACGGACGGATCCGAAGACTCCCAAACACCATCGCTACTGGAGATATTAAAAGTACCGATATCATACGGAGGGCAATAAACGTAATTTTTTAATTTGGGAATCAAGGTATTAAAAGAACCAACCTCACAGCTCAACGGACTATCTGTTTTAAAATCCAGATATCTGTTCGCAATTTCCATTTCAAAATCTTTACTATAATCCGAATAGGAACCTGTAAACGGGGTATAAGAATATGTCTTATTACTATAGAAAAAAGTAGCTGCTCCACCATACCAGTTTGATCCTTCAGGTTTAAATACAGCAAATCCTAAAAGATCCTGATTTCCAGTCAACAAAGCATCCTTATGCGCCGGAGAATTCATCCAGCTGTTAAAAAACGTCTCCGCGGAATATTTGGTCTTTAATGAAATATTTTCTGTCATTATATTGGGATATTTTGAACGTACCTGCTTGTCATTTGGTAAAATATGATTATAAACAATCGAAGCCTGTGCCGCCCTGTCAATCGCACATCGCATCATTTCATTGTCAAGCTTCATTGGTTCCACACCTTTTTTCGCTCTTTCCGCATTGACCAATTCCAAAAACTTTTCTGCCTCTGAAAGGTAAACAGTACCGGATACATGTACATTGTAAGTGCTCTGAGAAGTTGCTGCTGCCACATTCTCCCCATCCTCCACGGCAAAATCATCAGAAAAACCAATCTCCGCGGACTGTCCCATCTCCAGTTCTAAGCCATCATCACCAGAATCAACAGATGTCAGATCATCAGAGAATAATTCCGGCTCGTCATCCGTTGAGTTATCCACATCCTCTCCTGCCCCGGAAATCTCCGCGGAGGTACCATCTGAAAACTCATACATAGCCGAAACAGAGGAAACAGATGCAAAGACCATAGAGGTTGCAAGTAAAATAGCCAGATATCTTTTTTTCATAGTAAACTCTCCTTTTTCTATTGTATTTTAGTATTTTTTTTAAGAAGCCAATATACGGGAAATCGGGAATCTCCGCGGAAAAGTGAATTCGAATTCACTTTTTTCAACCATTTCTATGTTTTATTGTAACATACAAAAATGTGGTTGAAAATGACTTTCTTTCTATGTTTAGATATTACCATCCGGGGAGATACAAAATTTATGGTACGAAAAAAAGGGGCTCATAAAAACATCCTACCCGTTCATTATAATAGGAAGAAAAAGTCTTCTTTATTGGCAAATAATTTTTATTCGAAGACGGGTTTCTCCGCGGCAGTCTCCTAATCCAAAAGGTTTTAACAAAAAAAGAAAGCGAAAATGTTATGTGGGATATTATACTATAACATTTCACTTTCTCATTATACTTTCGCTTACATATCGATCCTCTTACAGGCAGTGTCGAAATACTTCTCATCTATTTCTATACCGATGAACTTTCTGCCAGTATTCTTACACGCAACGCCCGTTGTACCCGAACCCATCGTAAAATCCAATACCACCTGCTCCGGCATCGTAAATAACTGAATTAAATATTCGATTAATGCAATAGGTTTCTCTGTTTCATGGTACTTATTCTGTTTGTTTACATCAAATTTTAAGATATTGGAAGGTATACGATCATTCTGACAATAAAAACCTCCTACTCCATTATCCAGGACACAATCTGTAATTGTTCCCTTGTAGGGTTTCATTGCAAATACGATTGGCTCGTAATATGGGGCAAGATTTCCTATCCTGTAATTATCGTACTTACCCTCAATTATACCACGCCTAAATAACACATTATTAATTCTTTGGGCTTTTGGGTTACACCTGTTCTTTTCCCATACCAGAACATCCCTGATCACAAAACCCGCATCCTCTAAAGCAGCACTCACTCGATGCTGTAATCTTCTGCTGCTAAAAATCAATACAGGACTGGCAGGCTTTGTAACCCGAATCAATTCATCCGCCCAGGACTTGCACCATTTTTCGTATTCATATGGAATTCTTTTATCTGCTTCTGACCATCCATTCAAAGGTTTTCCCCTTCTCCTGAAGGATGTATCACATAATTGATGTGGACTACCTCCACCCAATGCAGAGTTCTGATTATTATGCAAGACATCCCAGTTCGAAAAATCAATGCCATATGGAATATCCGTAATTACCGCATCAATACATTTATCCGGGAGACTTTTCAGAATTTCCCTACAATCACCCAGATATAAGTCATCACATTCATTTATTTTTTTCATGCACATCTTTCTTTCCATTTTTGTATAAAGATTTCTTAATCTCCTTGTCAAAAAATGGAAGATGAGCTCTGTCTATGAAAATACACAAAACATCTGTTCAGCAGAAGAAAAATATGGTAAACTATATCTACGGGAAAGTCAGATACGCACAAGGCGGCCTGCCCTCTTCGGAGGGGCAACCCTCCAGACGAAAGAAAGGAGGGCGATGCCAATGATTACATACTCTGAATTAATTCAGACTGGTATTTTCATTGTCTCTCTTATCGGATTGTGTTACACAATCTTTGGGAGAAAAAAATAGCCGCCCACTACTCCCAATAGTGAACGGCTACTGTTAATAATAAACGGCATGTCTTTTATTAAGGGGTAGGCCACTGTATCTGGCTTTCCCTTTCTATTTGTATAATACCACACGCTATAAGCATTATCAACAACTTTCTCACAAATGAAATCAAAAATTAATGCCTTAGTTAGCTGATACTCGCCACTGTAATGAAATCCACTCCGAGGCTTTCATATAGTCCAATCAGTCTTTGATCCGTTATACTCCAGACAGCAACATTAATACCCTTTCCATGTAAATTATCTATCGTACCCTTACTCAGTTTCGTGTATCCCACGCTGATGTCAAATTTATATTGCTGACATATATTTATGGTTTTTTCTGAAACTCCACCTCTCATGATATACTGGATATCGACTAAATTGTTGACAAGCCTTAATTTCTTCAGCATTTCCACACGGAATGAAATAACAATCGGAGTTTTACGGGATGACTGGATCATCTGATTAAATCTTAGGACATCCGTTTCATCCATATCCCATTTTACCTCAATTACAGGCACCACCCCATAACTACTGCAGACATCGAGATACTGCTGAAGAGTTGGAGTGTAATTATCCGGGTATTTTTCGGCATTGTGTCCATTTATGATCGGATACTTTAGGATTTCCTCATAGGTAAGGTCGGATATCTTTTTATCTACCCCACACATTCTTTTAAGTGTGTTGTCATGAGAGATAACAAATACCCCGTCCTTTGTTCTCTGTACATCCGTTTCAATATATCCAGCTTTCCGTGCTGCTATTTCAAATGCCGGCAGCGTATTCTCCGGGGCTTCCAAAGAAGCACCTCTGTGTATGATATATTTCGTTTCGGATGTAATATCATAACTGTCATCCACAACATAAACCCTGATCAGCTTTGATTTTTTCTCTTTTTCTCCGCAGTCAACCTGCACGGTTATTTTTGCATATCCGGAACTCTGTGCCAAGACTTTTCCATCTTTTGTAACAGAAGCAACCTTTTTATTGTTACTGCTGTATTGGATATTTTTTATATATCCATTAACCGGAGTTCTTTCAATAACAATATCTGCACTGTCACCCTTCTTGATGATCATTTCATCCTGTACATTAAAAGAGGTAAGGGAAGGACTGACTGTCAGGGAAAACGTCCCTGTATATTTCATTTTTCCGTATGAGGTATAAGTAATCTTCACACTTCCAGTCGATTTTGCTGTGATTTTTCCATCTTTTGACACCGTTGCAATTTTCGCATTGCTGCTCTTATATGAAGATATGATTCCTTTCTTCGACGGTACCAGCGTCAGGCTGTCTCCTGCTTTTACCTCTCCTGCATTTCCAGATTTAAAATAGACTTTTTTGCTCTTTGCATAAGAATATAATCTGATCTTACTGACCTGTCCATTCTTTACTGCCTTTACCCAAACCACACCTGCTTTCTTAGCAGTTACTTTTCCATTTGTAACCGAAATCGTCTTCGCATCCGAAGTACTCCATTTAAAGGTTTTAGGATCCTGTTTACTCTTTCCCTTATAGATATAAATCTCCGAAGTCGTCCCCGTTTTTACCGCCACAGAAGAATACGCAAACGAATATTGCGCCGCGGATACCGGAACACCCATACATAAGCACATCACCGCAAGATAAATAACCATTAAGTATTTTTTCATAATAAATACCTCCCGTTTTTTCTTTTACAGTAATCATACAGTTATCTGCAGATTCTGTTTTTCTACACGAAAAAATGAAGGAAATACCTCAAGAAAGAAAATAAGGATTTTTCATTTCTTCTATTTTTTTCGCAACTTATAGATAAAAAGGAGGGATTTTATAATGAGACTAAGAAAAATAATCTTATCTTTAGGGCTGTCTGCCCTGATGCTGACTTCTGCTCCACTTTCGGCAATGGAACCAGTCTCAGTACAGGCAGCAGCATGCAAACATTATCATCGAACAAACTATGTTGTCAAAGCAGCAACCTGTACCGACCAGGGTATAAAGAAAAGAAAGTGCGATGACTGCGGAGCAACGATCAAAACCTACACTGTTCCGGCACTTGGACACAAGCTGTACGTAAAAACAACGCCTGCTACCTGTCTGGCAACAGGATTATCTGTTTCCACCTGTAAAAGATGTGGAAAAGAAATCAAAAGAGAAGTGCTTCCAAAAGGCGATCACAATTACACAACAAAGATCACGAAGATTGCAACCACAACATCTGAGGGAGAATCAAAAACTTACTGCATCAACTGCGGATATGTGAAAGAAGTCAACGTAATTCCTAAAAAAGGCAGCTCAACGACCATAAATTGTACGCACCCGCAGAAAACTACAGTTGTAACAAAAAAACCTACCTGCCAGTCAACTGGAGTTCAGGCAGTAAGATGTACCACTTGTAACAAGGTGCTCAGCACTACTACTCTTCCTAAAACGGGACATTCCTATGTAACGAAAGTTGTAAAAAAAGCAGGTATATACAATGAAGGGTTAGAAAGAATCTATTGTGAATACTGTGGCACCGTAAAAGAAGAGAGAGTTATTCCGAAACTGACCAGAGAGGTATATATCAGCGATACCGCCCTTTCCCTGACAGCGGGAAGACACAAGACGATAAGAATTCTCTACGCAACCCATGACGTTACATGGAAATCTTCAAATAAGAGTGTTGCAACCGTGGACAAAAACGGACGGATTACTGCCATTAAAGTAGGAACATCAACAATATCTACAGTTTATGATGGGAAAACATATTCCTGTAAATTAACCGTTACTGCAAAACCGGTTTCTATCAGTGCCACATCCTTATCATTACAGAAAGGAAAACAAACCAAGCTCAAACTTAACAACGCGACATCTACAGTCACATGGAAATCTTCAAATACAAAAGTTGTAACAGTAGACCAGTATGGAAATGTAGTAGGGGTAAAAGCCGGAACTGCTACAGTCACAGCAACCTGCGGAGGACAGACTTACACATGCAGGATGACAATCACTAAAGCATCATCTACCCCCACCGTATGTAAACATACCAATACAACCGTGGAGACGACGAATCCAACATGTATAAAAGCCGGTTCTAAAGTAACAAGATGTAAAGACTGCAAAAAAGTCCTGAAAACAGAAAGAATTGCAGCAACAGGACATAAACCGGACAGCGGAACTACTACCGCTGCTACCTGCCAGAAAACCGGAAAAATCGTATACAAATGCACTGTCTGCGGAGTAACAACAAGCACAAAAACACTCCCTAAGACATCCCATAATTATGTATACAAAGTTATTACCCCAGCTACCACAACTTCTACAGGTAAAGCAAAGACTTATTGCACCTACTGCAATAAAATCAAAGAGACTACTGTAATCCCTAAATTAACAAACACTACAAAAACGATGAGCATTCCGCTTTACCTGATGGCAAATTATTCCAAGGTTAAATATGGAGACGGTACTCTTGCTACCTGTGGTCAGGGTCCAATCTGTCTTGCCATGGTTGCTAGTTATAAATCCGGAAAGACCGTTACTCCTGCGGATATTGTTAATCAGATTGGTAACAAATACTATACAAAAAGAATAGGAACTTCCGCAAACATCTTCTCCGCAGCAAACAACTACGGAATCAAATCCGTAACAAGAACAAAAAAACAGTCTGAAGTTATCAGTGCATTGAAAGCTGGCAAACCGGTTGTAAGCGTACAGAAAAAAGGTCTCTTTACAAAAACAAATACCTTTATCGTACTGAGAGGTATTGATAAGAATGGAAAAATTCTTGTAAACTCTCCGGAAGATACAAAGAAATCTATTTATAAGAGTTCCTACAATCTGAGCACACAGATTGCAAAAACAAGTTCTACTTTCCTTATCATTAACTGAACATAGCCCCAAAAAGAGCCTTTCTAATTAATAGGAAGGCTCTTTTCTTATGCTGACTTTATATTTTGCTGACAACAAAAAAGGCCCTTCCTCCACATACCCAAGGGTGTGTGGTTTCCGGGCTTAAAATTAATATGAAAAAATAATCCAAAAATCCTGCATATTAAGCAAAAGAACCTGGAGGAAAACAATATGTCCTATCCCACACACCTTATGCATCTGGCAGAGCAGATTGATCCTTTCATCTTCTGCCATTATCTACAGGAAAATAACTGGAAAGTATTTGAGAGAAAAAGGACTGATATACGAATCTATCAGATGGATACAAAAACGGATTTCTACCAGATAATCATCCCACTTGATAAGAAGCTTTCTGATTACACGCAGGCGATGTATGATGCAGCCGAAACTGCATCTTCCGCGGAAAACCTCCCTCTCGAAGAACTCATCCATCTTCTCCTAAGCAAGAACTGTGATACATCCGCGGATGCCCCAAAAAATATCCGGTAAAATAGCCAAAATCGAATCTGAGCCGGATATCTCAATGCTCATATCCGGGAAGATCACTGTCGTATATGCAGACCAACACAATGAAAGGCAATCTATGTCTGGAACCTTATACAAAGGGACTACAACAAGACTGTCATGGTGCATCTCCGCGGAGACGTCGTGCTCCTGACCGCCAACATTAACAACGACAAAAACTATGATCTGCGACAAACTACTAATTATAGGATAAAAAAGTGAATTCGAATTCACTTTTTTTACCTTATCCTGGTACCGCCAAACAAACGGTATCAGGATTTTTTTCAGTCTGATACATTTATGATGGCAGGCGGGAATCGGATCTTTTTCATTTTTTTCATTTCTTTTTCACATTTGCAAATAATTGGATATTCCAATATCAGAATGGAGGAATGATAATGAAAGAAAAAAAGACTACCACAAACCATACCTGTTTTATGAACAGGCTCATATCCTGGTTGCTTGTCATAACCCTGCTGTTTTCTGCTCCGATACCAACACAGGTTTTCTCAGTACCAACTCCGGTCGCAGCGGCAACTAAAAAAACCCCGAAATTAAGTAAAACATCTGCGGTCATCAAGATCGGCCAGAAATCCCGGCTCTATCTTTATAATGCTGTAAGCAATCAGGTAGCATGGGCTTCTGAAAACAAACAGATTGTAGCTGTAAGCAAATCCGGCTATATTACCGGTGTTAACAATGGAACTGTAAAAATCTATGCTACATATAAAAATCAGAAATACACATGCCGGATAACAGTTCCAAAAGTATCCATCAGCAATACTTCTGTTTCTATCTATGCCGGAAAGAAAGTTTCTTTAAAGCTAAACAATGCATACGGTACAACCTCATGGAAATCATCTGATAGATCCATCGCTACCGTTTCCTCTTCTGGGCAGATTACTGGAAAGAAAACTGGAAAAACTACTATTACAGCAACAAACCAGGGAATAACATATACCTGTACACTCAATGTCTTAGATCTGAATAAAAAAACTAACAATGCAATAGACACACTAATTGTAACAGCCAGAAAAGAAATTGGATACCGTGAGAAACGTACGGAAAGAAACCTGGATAGTAAAACAGCAAATGCTGGATATAACAACTATACCAAGTATGCCAGAGACGTAGATGACTACTATCAGGGAGATCCCTGGTGTGCAATGTTTATCTCATGGTGTATGATGAAAACATATGGACGAAATACTGCCAAAAAGCTGTTAAAAGATTGGCCTTATGTTGCCTGCCGTTATCTTCCTTATTATCTTCCATCCTATAATACCCCGAAAAAAGGAGATATCGTCCTTTTCTATAATGGAAGCGATTACGAGCATACCGGACTCGTAACAAAAGTACAGGGAGCAAGATTTTGGACAATTGAAGGAAATACGAAAAAAATAACAGAAGTTATTCCTGAAGGCTATTGTGTATGCGAAAAAAGCTATTACATCAAAACTCTTCCTAAAGTTAAGTTCTGCAGGCCTCAGTATCAGATTGCAGTATGATAATATCCGCGGCGTTTCCAAACACTTGTGGTCTGGGAATACCGCGGATTTAATCTGATGGCACAAAAATAGCAAGACAATTCGGATTATATTTCTGCCAAAATGTACATAGAAAAACTGTGCTTTTTATGTTGTTTTTACATGTTTTTTCTTCGTATTTCGGTACTATCCGGCAAAACAAAATCGGCTTTAGCAGCGGTATTCTGCGGGTATTTTAACATCAACCGACCTTGACGGGTATCCCCCCCCCCTATGCAATTTCGCGAAAAACATGTGTGAGTGACATCGTTCTTTCAATAATAAAATAAAGGACGTGTTTTAATGCGAACAATATTATTAAGTTTTAGCCAAAATAGAAATATATAGGAAAGGAAATAACTCATACTTTTGAAGGTATTATCAAAAGATATTTGTATTTGTTAGGTAATCAAAATATGATAGATAAAATATTTGTACCACCAATAAAGATTCAGGGAATCAAAACAAAACTCGTAGAAACAATTTCTGATAATATCTATTTAACCAAGGATTCCATATGGTACGAACCATTCATGGGATCTGGTGTTGTAGGATTAAATCTCGCACCACATAAAGCAGTATTTTCAGACACGAATCCATATACTATTGCTTTATATAATGCCATTAAAGAGAAAAAAATTGATTCAAAAATTGTTCGTGATTTTTTAGAATATGAAGGCTCATTACTTTCAGAAAAAGATGACGAACACTATTACTTTATCCGTGACAGATTTAATGAGCATCACGACCCACTAGATTTTCTATTTCTGAACAGAAGTTGTTTTAACGGAATGATAAGATTCAACCGTTATTATAAATTTAATGTTCCATATGGACATAAACCAGAACGTTTTGCCAAGGCTTATGTAACAAAAATTTGCAATCAAGTAAAGCATTTGGAAACTATTTTCCCTGAAAATGATTGGACTTTTGAGTGCTGTTCTTTTGAAGAAACTATATCCAAAGCAACACCATCTGACTTTATTTACTGCGATCCTCCATATATTGGACGTCATGTTGATTACTATGATAGTTGGGATGAAGAACTTGAGCAAAAACTTCACGACGCACTATTCCAATCTGATGCATGCTTTATGTTGTCTACCTGGGATGAGAATAAATACAGAAAAAATGAATACATAGACTCTATATGGTCAGGTTGCTATAAAATTAATAAAGAGCATTTTTATCATGTTGGTGCAAAGGAATCTAATCGAAATTCTATGATAGAAGCCTTATTAACAAATTATGATCCTACAACAACACCTCAACGCCCTTTAAAAAATTGTGAGCAATTAACTTTAGATTCGATTTTTCATAACAACTGAAAAGGTTATACTGGAAAAGATCCGGGAATACATGGAATCCCGGAGGACAGAATACCACAAGAGGAACTATAAAAAGTCCGGCAGATCTGTAAAGGATGAAAACCGTTGCTTACATCCGACGGACAACCTTATTGGTTGGACGCAGTTTTACACATCATTCGATAATTTCACGAATCTTACATTTGTCTTTCATATAAGAACATCTCCTTCCTGATTTTCTAGTATGCAATAATTAAAGAGAATAGTTCACCAAACTTGAATCTCTCAGACTGTAGACAAATTTGGTGCTGAGCATATCACCCAACACCAGGTTTGTCTGCAGGAACGGAAATCTGCTCCTTCTCTATCATATCACCATATTTTTGAAAAGACCCATTAACTCAGATTCCTCTTCATCATTTGAGTTACCAGTTTCTGCCAGCTCATCATTCAAAGAATTCTGCAAGGAAGTATCTTCCTGGATTTCCGGCTCCATCCCCTCATTCGGAGATTCCTTTAAAGGATCTGTTTCCCTGGAATTCCCAAAAGAGCCTTTTGTTTCAGGGATAGTTGCGTCCTCCGGTTTCTCAGGAGGCAGATCTTTTATGATAACTCCTCCAACTTCTATCGGAGCATCCGTCACGCGTTTCTGTTCGGAAGTCTTTTCTCTCACATATCTGCTGATTGGAGCCGGGACAACTTCGCGTTCCCCAAAAATTCCCTTTTCCCGTTCTGCGAAATACTCCAGGTTTTCCTGTGCCGTATAACAGCCCGGAAGGACAAAACACAGATATACCCTGAGCAGCTGCTTGATAAAATTGTTCCGGTATCCCTTGTCTATCTTATTCAACAGATCAATGGCATCTTTGTCCTTTTTCTCATCTAAGATGATGTTAAACATATATACCGGTTTGGCAATCTTTTCACATTTCTTATCGACTGTCTCCAGCCTGACATAACGTTTACGGGCAAATGCATTCAATGTGAGTTTCACTGCTTTTGGGATGGATATCCTGCCTTCCCTGTAAAGAGACACCAGATCGAGGTCGTGGTAGTGATACAATCGAATTCGTATCTTCAAATCAACCACCTGCCTTAGAATTCATGTGGCAAAACATGAAATACCCGCGGACATTTGCATATAGTAACGGCAGCTTGTCATTACGGTTGCCCGGGATAACCGTCAGGGATTTCATTCCCTTGAAATGTTCCTTAAACTTATCCATCCATAAAGAACAGGTGCCTCCTGTAGGAATTAGGATATCATAGTCCCTCATATAGTTAGTCATGTTCTTCAGGGAAGCCACTGCCTCCTGGAATACCATCTCGCTCGCCCTTTCAACCAAAGGAGCGATCGGTACGGACTCCGACTGCATGGTCTCTTCATCCAGAACGTCAACATATCCTTTCTCAAGGAACTTCTGCATTGCAGGAACCCGGATATCCTCTCCGTATAAATCCCTTAATAAAGCAGATGTCTCTGACAGGATACGTCTCATGCCAATATTGGACAGGGATTCCTTCAGCACCAACTTACGGTTGATCAGTCCATACGGATCAAAGGTGCCAAAACCCACGTCTGCAATCAGGATATTTTTCAAAAAGAATTCTTTTGTATCCGGAAGAAAATGCCCGGTCTCATCGATCACTACGGAATAAAGGCTGCCAGCAGGCTGAGGCATAACAGCTACATTTTCAGGTTTCACCTGGATATCGTACTTTTTCCAGTTTCCTGCCCCGATCTTTAATTCAAATACATAATGTTCAGAAAATGCTTTTATGATCGACTTTTTGTCTTTTGTGATATAAGCGGTCGGAAGCCCCGTCTGAACGACGATCTCCTGCTCATCACTTTTTTTACCATAAAGATTCTCGCTGATCCCAAGTGCCATGCCGGTAGCGATCACGATCTTGAATTTTTTATTGGCATAACGGTTTCTTGCATAGAGTTCCGTTTCCGTTTCATTTGTATCATCCGAACCAATCTGGTTCTGCGCAGATGCCCCTACAAGATATGTCCCGCTCTCATCGCGATACAGAATATCCTTTTCATTTACAATCTGAAGTTCAGAATCAAGCTTGTGGGCAAAAGACGGAAAACAGAAATATTTGTTCGGAGCAAATCCCTTCAAACTGGAAAAACCTGCATCAATGCCGAGGATCCATTTTTTAGGAAGTGTCATGTTCCGTTTCGCAATGATCTCCTGCTGTGTCCTTATTGTCTTTGTATCAATCAAAATCAAACTCTCCTCTCTCTGAATTTTCTCAAATAATATGAAAAAAGCCTGAAATTCCAAAAGCAGAAAATCAGGCTTTTTTATCAATCGCTGCTTTTTGCTGAAGTTGCTGATTTCATGTTCAATCGTCCGATTGCCAGAAAGTGCTCAACCCAGTATGATTCCGTATAATCGGAGATTTTACCCGGGTTTCCAAAGTGGGCAAAATGGTTATTTCCAACAACGATCCCTACATGGCTCGCTCCGGGTTCAGCATATGTCCCCTGGAAGAAGATCAGGTCTCCGGGTTTCGCATCCTCTTTTTTTACCTCTGCGCAATAGGAAAGAAGACCGTTTGCAGTGGTCCTGTCAACATTCCATCCATTTCCGCAGTGGTTGATTACCCAGCATACAAAACCAGAACAGTCAAAGCTTGTCTCCGGGGAGCTTCCTCCAAATACATAAGGGTAATTTCCCTGTACATATTTACTGATCTCATTGTACATGTTCATAAACTCTTTATCGGAAAGAGCCTCGGATGGAAGTGAGAAACCAAAAGATCCCCCGCCACCTGTCTGTGATACCTGTACAAAATAAAACTGCAGGACTTTGTCAGGATATTTCTGGTCTTTGAAATCCCATGGGCCTTTCTGCTGGATCTCTGCTTCATCTGTACGTTTTGTATTTCCGGATTTTTTCTTTGCATACTCTTTGGCTTTTTCCAAGGTATACTTTCCTTTACAGTAATCCACAAAACCATCGGATTCAAACTCAAATGCCTGAAGAATGGATTTTAAAGCTTCCGTATCCGTTGGCTGCGGAGGCATATAGGGCTCCCCCATCTTTGAGTATGCATCGATACAATCCGCAAACAGCTCCGCGGCGATCTTAATGGAATCTGCCCTGCTTAAGGTCTTTTTGGGATCCGGGTTTAGTGATGTTTTGGACATGTTAAAGATATCATCCTTTTTCCCATCGTAATGCCGCTGTTCTGCAAGAGCCTTGAACAGTTCAACATAGGCTTCAAATCCATATTCTTTGGCTGCTGCCTCCAGTTCCTCTTCATACTTTTTGATCTCATCGGACAGTTTTGCCTCGATCTTTGTATCTGCCCTTAAGCTTACATCCAGCCCGGAAAATTTCGTCCAGTCTGATACCTTATATTCAAGAAGAGCCATCTCCTTGTTATTACGGCACCACCAGACCTTATTGCCATCTGTGGCATACGGGTCAGAATTCCCCGATCCGCCCAGCGCAACCTGCTTTCCGATAAAAGACATTATATTCTTGGATACGGTATTTGTATAATGGGTTCCGTCAACTGTCTGATAGCCGGATTTATTAAGCTCTCCATACAGGTCGATATACCCGACATCCGAGCTGAGTCCGTTCTTTAACGCACGGTTAAAAGATTCGATCTCGCTATTCGAAGTGTAGGGGTCATTCTGTACCGGACCTACAGATGCAAAATAGACAACTGCACCTTTTTTCTTCCATTCCGCAGCTTTCTGGTTGATCGCTGAAATATAGCTGTTCTGGTGGTACAGGTCGTTCACACCCATTAAGATTACAAATGCGGTACCGGAGGAGGCATAAGACTCTGCCTGTGGGAAAGCAGTACTCAACATCCAGTCATATCCCATACTTGACAGGCAGATAAAAGTATTCTTCGAATCGGAATTGACGTCCCTGAGTCCTTCCGTACGGGAATCCCCGATATAGACCACCCGGTTTATGGACGCCTTTTTCTCATCATCCTTATCCTTATCCCCGTCGTCCGTATCACTGTCATCCTCAATAAGGTCGTCATCCGTCTGGGATAAAACTTTCGTGAGCAGGGAATATTCTTCATCCCCGACTCTGGAAAGCAGGTTGTTCATAAGGTCTGTAAGTGAATCCGTCATGTTCGTAGACAGGGAATCCTTTTCTCCCAGAACATTGGAGTCATCCTTCTCATTCTTATCAGATTTCCCCGGTTCCGGGGTAGGGGTAAGCTTATCAAGGATGCTTTCATTTTTGTTTCCTCCAAGGATGCTACTTGCCGCTACCTTTGAAACAGGAACCAGTTTCATTACTGAGGTGACAGATAAAGCCAGAACAGTAAATAAGATCAAAACATGTTTTTTCTTCATTCCGCACCTCCTATTTAACTAAAAATACTTCGGCATAGTTTACGCCTAATCTATTGCATTCCGCATGGGAATTTGCATCATTTCCCATATAGATATCAATATGGTTTCCTTTGATCGCACCCCCACAGTCTTCTGCTGTGTATACGATACCGTTTATCAGTACCTTGCTGCCATACGGGATCACAGACGGATCAACTGCTATTGAGTGGTTTTTTTGTAACGGATTACCCAGTGAACCAACCGGTCTTCCCTGTGCATCGTTGTAACCCTCATTACACTCATAACATCCGCAGTAATATGTAAGCATAAAGTTTCCAAGGGATACCGTTTTCTGTCCGGGCTGAAGTGTTTCCCCGGTGCCTCCGCCTGCACTCTGTGACCTGCCATGATAGCTTGCATAAACATTCTGGGCATACTGGACTCTTTCTGCCATATGAGCCAAAGGTTCTTTTGCACAGCGTTCAAAATTTGCACAGAAAACATAAGTAGCATATTCCACATCTGTCATCTTTTTAAATTCTTCCAGCGACTTCCTGGTATTTTTCGAATAGCCATAATCATGTCCGACATACATCCAGTCTCCGCCCTGAAGTTCCTGCAGCATAAAGTTGAACTGCACTGTAATATCATTGTTCGGCCATCCAACCCCCTGCTGGTTGCAGAACTGAAGGAATGCAGTTTTTCGGTCAAATGACCACTGACACATACCAATACCTTCTCCATTATCCTCCACCGCATTAAGGGCGATATCGGTAGGTCCTCCTCCGGATTCCCACATGAGATTTCCGATGGCACCGGCAGCTGCCTCTTCTGAGTACCCGGCATTGATAAGTCCAAACCATACTTTTTCAATGTTATTGCTTCCTACAAGGGTACTGGATAACGGATCTAACGCACAGGTCTGTTTTAATGCACAGCTGAAGAGTTTGTCGAAATAATACGTGGTGACCGTAACATCCAGATGACGGTGTCCCGGACAGTAATACTCATCCTCTCCGTCAGCATTTTTACGGCTGGTGCATCCTCCGCAGTATGTAACAGTAACATTTTTCTCCACATCATGGGAACCATTAAAAATTCCCACAAGATAGGATCTGATCAGGTTCTGATATGTGCCGTCATATTCCGATTTGTCGATATCGTAAAGATCCATGAACTCATAAAGCTTCTCACGGTCTGCATACCGGATCTCATCAGTCAGTGGACTGGGGACATATTCTTCCAGATTAAAGTCAAATAACACTGACATCAGGCAGAGACACTCTTTGATATTATTATCCCCGTTTACCATACCAACTTCATTTTCCCAGTCTTTATAGACCGTTTCGTTTTTTTCATCCCTGTAATTGATCGTAACAGTCTCATAGGAAGAATCAGAGCTGAGTTTTTCAAGATAATTCTTGAACTGATTATGACAGGTATCCAGGGCATCCACATACTGCTGTCCTACTAACATCACAGTGTCCGAATCATCGCTTTCCTCCATTTCCCCGCCATTAAACGAGAATATGGCAAGGATGATACCAATGATCACTGCCGCCACCAAGAGTATGATGAGCAGAGGGAATCCTATAGACAGTAATGTGGAAACAATGGAAATAAGAAAGTTGACCACATACATCGCCGCTTTGGTGACGACCACCATTACCTTTGCAACTACCTTTGAAGATACCTTTACTAGATTCGCAGCTGCCTTTGAGGACATCTTTGCAGCCCTGGCAGAGCCCTTAGCAACGATCTTGGCCCCAGCCCTGTCCACGGAACCGATAACCTTTCTGGTAAGTCTCGTACCTCCCCTTATCGCACTCTTCATCTGGTGCTTGTAAGTCTGTTTGATCACCGGGGTAACCACTTTACCGGATGCCCTTGCCATCATGGTTCCGGCTTTGGTCATCTGATGAGCCTGTCTGAGAGAACGCCCCACAACCTTCCCTGCAGCCTTTACGGGCTTGATCGCAGTCCGGGCTACTTTCAGGCTCCTTCTTGCCATAGTATAGGTAAACATCATTCCCTCGATGGTACTGTTTTCCGTTTGGCGCATCATCTGCTTCAGTTTCCGCCGAAAGTCTCGCACCAGCCGTGCCCCGCCTCTTTTCAGGGAATGCGCAGCACCTTTCATTGAAACCCGGTTATACTCGGAAAGCTTATGGATATTGTTGATCCCGAGATAAGCCTGTGCTAACAGCCTGTCTTCTCCGGACAACTTTCCTTTCTTTAATGACTTTTTCAGTTTTCTCGCATTGGGTTCGATCCCTCTTTCCCGAAGGGACTGCTTTACAACGCCGTAATAATTATTGATGCCTTTTGCATTGGTCGGGTTTACGATCTTATCCAGCTTCCTCATGTTCCCGCTCATCCGGATATAGGACTGGACTAACGCTTTATCTTTTTCTGCAATGGAACCGCTTTTTAACATTTTCCTAAGATCTTTTATGTCCGTACCATAGCCTTTTGCCGTAAGCCTGGAGCCTGTATTTTTAAACTGCTCAACGGTGACATAATTACGCCCCATCCTCTGCCTCAGGGCCTTTGCCGTTGCATTCCGGAAATCCGGATGTGCGTAGAGGGACTCAAAGAAACCGTCTTTACGGATGTTATGCAGCATTACCCTGCTGACTATAGTCGTCGACACTCCGCTCACCCTGTTGTAGGCAGTCTTTACTCCCGGTATCAGGATATATCTTCCAACAGTATTATATGCGACAGACGTTCCGTACCCGGTATGAGTCTGCTTCATCTGGCTGGTAGGGAGCGCCGAAGTGAAGACTCTTTTTCCACCACGCGTCACCGTTCCAATGGCCATATGTCCTATATTATTTCCTCCCGGAGGAGCATTGAAAATGATCGTAGCCCCGGTTGCCGATGCAGCTGCACTTCTTCCACCGATACTGCCTCCTGATCCGGCAGAAGCAACGACCTTGGAACCTGCATCCGTAGTGGAACTTGCGCGTGATGCGTCGGTCGTACTCCTGATATTTCCGGTATACGACCCTTCCTCTTCCTGTCTTCCACTGTCCCTGAAAGGATTGAACTCATTTGCCGGATCACTGAAAGCATCCGGGGCAGAATCCCTGTTATCCGTCCGCCCGGCCTGTTTTTCCTCCCATGCCCTCTGTGCATCACTTTCCATCTGGTTGGACTCGCTCTGGTAACGGGAATCTGTAACCGGGGAATCCGTATTTCTGAGTCCGTTTACGGGAGGGGAAGCAGCATTCCTTGAGTCCTCTGCATGTGATGCTTCCGTATTCCGGGATATATCTGCCGGATAATCCGTAGCATTCCTTGTCAAATTGGAATACGATGGCTCCACTTTCAAACCGGAAGACGAAGGAGTACTTTTTTCGGTTCCCGGAATCTGGTCCGGGGTGGACGTTAGCCCCGTATAGGAAAAATCTTCTGAAGGATCCTTATCCGGCTTCCTTGAGAACCCTTCATTCCAGCCCTGACTGAAACCGTCCTGTCCAGACGACCCTTTTCGGATAAACGATCCGTTCTGGTCAACCTGTTTTTTCCCTGAAGGAGCTTTAGAACCTTTAGACATCCATATATCTCTCCTTTCTATGTAAAATTGATCCCTGGACCTGACAGCAAAAGCCAGAAAAGGTCGCAACAGGATCAGCAATAATATGATGAACACGGGAAAACATAAAAAAACAAGGCACCGTAAGTGCCTTGCCAGAAATCATTTTTTTGCAAAATTCAAAAGCTTTTCATGGGCGATATTGATGCCCTTCATGATACATTCATCTTCTTTCGTATTGTCGCTGTGGAACCTCTTTGCCAGGTAATGATATCGGAGCTTCAAATCCTCCGCAGTCACTTCCCCTATCTTCTTAAACCCGAACACGTATAAGGCATTCTTAAGGGAGATATGATCTGCCATCAGCATACCCCGGATTTCCTCCTCATCCGTATGGTACTCATTTTTCTGTTCTATCACAAGTTCTTCCTCCGGTTCATTCCACGGCTCCCATTCCTCCTCAGGATCTTCACCCGTCGCATCCTTGTAAAGCCTCCGGTTCATCTTCTTTATATTCCTGGGACATATGGTATAATAAAACGGAAACAGTAAAAACTTGAGCCCCCTGAAGATATAACGGAACCCCTTTCGTATAAGATCGTATAAAAAGAATACCAGGATCTCTGCCACGACCACGACCGGAATGATCCAGTTCCTGTCACTGTTTTCATGTACAGCCCATATGCCTAAAGAGAGGAATACCAGTTCATGAAATACAATATACCTCTTTCTCCTCTTAAACAGGTTCTTGTCTATAGAATCAATGCATACATACACGATCCACAACGGGATTGATATGATGTAAAAAAGTCCAAATAATCTTTCCAAAATTCTCCCTCCTGACCTGCTATTTAAACCGCCCCCGGATACTGTTAATCGAATACAGAAGTAGCAGCAGGACGGACAGTGATAAAACAAAGTAAAGGATCGTACCGAAACTCAGTATTTCACATAAAACAAAACTTCCAACAAACACAGTAGCCGTAAAAATAAGTCTCCATATCCTTTTCCTTATATGGAATACACGAAATGCCACGCCTGCCAGAAATACACTGATAAGAAGCGCAGCTACCACAAACCCCTGTTCATATCCTGTCCTGCCGACATGGAACCCGAATATCCTGACCGTCCTGTCTAACGACCTGTGTATCCCTTCCATATACCAGTTCATATAACCCGTCCCGGTCTCAACTTTTTTCCACTCAGAACCGTTCATGTAATATATGATGCTTTTTACCTTTGACGCATTTTCCGACGTAAGCCCCAACGCCGCAGCCGCAAGAAAAGGGCTGAGATTGTCCTTATAACTCATAATATAATTCACGTTATCTAAGATCTCCCTTAATCTCAGAACATAAGAAGGAAGGTTTCTCATGATGGGTTCAAGGCAGGCAGATACTCCTGTTGCCACAAGGAGAAAAACCGTCTTATACAGACTTCTCCTAAATATCTTTCCCAGCAGAAAACCAAGCAGTAAACATACAGCCGCCGTAAACACAGACAGAAAGAGCAGGTCTATGCCGACGCTGCGGACATCAAGAAAACTGTTATCCATCGCCTGTGTATACAGATCAAATAATCTACCTATCATCTTCATAATCCAAATCTCCAAAAGAGGGAGGGAAAACTCCCTCCCTGATACTCATACCAGACCGGACATCATATCCACGATCTCTTTAACAGTGTCTCTCATTTTGCCATCCACATAGCCCTGTTTGACAAAATGAGGAAAATAGAATTTTGCAAGCATCTTTACAATCGTATCTACATATGCCATTTCCTGTTCACTGGCACCATTTCTGTCCACCATTTCGGAAAACCATGCCAAGGCGGTCAGCGCAGAATCAGTTGTATCTACATGATAATTAACCGGGGTACAAACAGATCTTTCCTCTTCTACATCATCCTCGTAGTCCGGTTCCTCAGGATCACCATAGCCTGCATAATCGGCGTTGTCATATCCATCATAAGGATCTTCAATATCATTCTCTCCGAAGAAATTAGAATCGTCATAAAGAGAAACCATATCCTTGATTTCCTGCTTACGTGCAGCAGCCTGGGCTTTCTCTTCCTCATGGCTCTTTTCTAAAACAGTCTGGGTTTTCTCTTCTCCCGGACACTGTTCCGTAGATGACTGATCTTCCTTAGGATACTGTTCTGTCTGTAACGCAGGCCGGGCTACAGGCTCTTCCGTCTGCTGTCCTGCCAGATCAACAGGAACAGATGGTTTTGGCGGTTCCGGCACATGGAATCCTGGAGTAGCAACTGGCTGTTTGGACACTCCTTCCAAAACAGGCATCTGCTGTCTGGATGCTTCCGGGACCGATTCTGAAACCTCCTGGGTATGCATCACAGGTTCAGAAACAGGGATATGCGTCTCAGGCTCAGAAACCGCCGGATGTCCAGGTTCTTCCTCTTTTGACGCCGCCTGAATTTCCTTTGGCTCCTCCATTACTTCCTGTGGGCCACTTTCTGATATATTCTCCTGGCTCGATCCATCATCTGAAGACTCCTGTTTTTTCTGGAATCCCTTACGGTACATATTCAGGATCTCCTTCGGTATCATCTGATGCTCATTGAAGATCTTATGCAGGGCTTTCTGTTTATCATCATCCAGATGAGAGATCATAGCCGCTACATCGATTGGGAGCAGTCTGTCCTCAACTGCATTTGTGATCCATGGAGCCGCGGATGTAGCAATGAAAGCTGTCTTATACGCCTGTCTGGTTCCGACATTAAGTTTCTCCGCCAGCCTCCGGATTAAGGCAGAACCTTTAAACTCTTCATCATTACGGCTCTTCTCCTGATATAGCATATAAAGGGTTTTCACTCCTTCAAGATAATTGCCGTCCTGATAGTTGCGGCTACTCAGGTTCTCCTCATACATGACGATCTGTTCATCGATCGTGTTTTCAATCTGGTGTGGCTGGATAACACATGGAATCCCTTTTGAAAACCATCCATATCCTTCCTCTATCCCCTGCTTTATGGCAGCAAACCTTCTGTGACCGCCTATGATCCTGTATGTAGTCCCATTTTTTTCCGGAAGGACATCGATTGGCTGCCTTAATCCGTTTTGGCGGATACTCTCCTTTAAATAATCTATGTTGTTGATGACGGCATTGTTTAACTTGTTTTCAACAATGTTCTCCGGAAGGATGAACGTAAAACGCATCACCGCAAATTCCTTCTCTCCTGTTGACTTTTTTCTGCTCATAATGATCCTCCTTAGATTATTGATATGTGCGTCCAAGACACATGGACTTGATGTCCTGCTGTCCTTTGATATAGTTAATTTTAACACTCCCCTCCTTTCCGTCTTTCTGATACGAAAAAACAGAAACATTTTTTCAGTGTAATATGATAAAAAATATTTTTTTTAATTATCCTGCTGAAAAAAAATAGACAGCCACGTATCCCTGTTATGTGACATGACATTTGAGACGCATATGGAAAGGGAATTTCTGACCGTAAATAACATCACTTTCTTCCTTGCCCTTGATACTGCCGTATTCAGAATATTTCTGGTAAGCAGCACCCTCGGTTTTTCCGGAAGCATGACATAAACATCTTCATATTCCCCACCCTGCGACTTATGTACTGTAATGACATCTGCAGGAAGGATCTCATCCAGATCGTATTCTCCCAGGGAAACCGTTTCATCCCCAAGACTTACCGTCATGCCGTTGTGGATCTCTGTGATCACCCCTACATCTCCGTTGCAGTATCCGGCCTTATAGTTATTGCTCACAAATACAACCTTGTCCCCGGCACGGTATACATAATCATGATAGATCAGACTGTCTGCATCTGCAGGGTCTTCTAACGTCCTGTTAAGCACCTCTGTCCCTACTTTCCCCTGCTTGGTCGTACTTAGTATCTGATGTTTCATACAGTCTTCATCTTTGGGATAGTAATACAACAGGGCTCTCTTTGCAGCCTCATCAGACTCATACCGTCCGATAAAAAACTGCTCATCGGCGATCAGATCAGGATCCCCTTCCAGGATCTTCTTACAATTCTGTACGATGGAGGACTGGGCATCCTGTCTCATGAACTGGTTCAGCGTCACCGTACAGAAGGTATTGCTGTTTAAAAGGTCTCTGAATACAGAGCCACAGCCAACGCTTTCGATCTGATCCGGATCTCCGCAGAGAATGATCTGGCATCCGTTTGGGATAGCGCGGAGGAGCAGATAGAAGATCTCCGTGTCCACCATGGACATTTCATCCACGATCAGAAGGTCGCATTCCAACTGGTCATTCTCGTTTTTTCCCAGATAGTCATTCCCATATGGGATCAGCTTTAAAAGTGAATGGATCGTTGATGCCGGATAACCGGAAGATTCCTTCATGACCTGGGAAGCCCTTGCAGTCGGCGCACACATGCACACCTTGGCTTTCGGATTCTTCTCCTTATACAGACGAATCGCACCGCTGATGGTCGTTGTCTTTCCTGTCCCCGGCTTTCCCGGCATAAGGATCACATTGTTTTTATTCATGGACGAAAACAGGCGTCTCTGCGTGTCAAGGTAACGGAATCCCTTTTCCTTCTCCATCATCATGACATCGTTCAGAGTGATGCCAAGGTCTTTGGGGATATCCTTGATACGGTTCAGATGCTTGTAAATGTCGTATTCCTGCAGATACCTCCTTTTAAAGAACAGATAGCCATCCCTGATCATGATCTCCGGGATCGTGTTGATGACTGCAAACAGATAGACAGACGAAACGGACTTTATCCACGCAGAGTGCCTGATCAGTTCATTAAACGTGCGGATATATCCTTCAATCGTGATCCTGGTATTTCCCTTTGATTCGTTGATACGCAGTACTTCTATTGCAGCTGATTTCATCCTTGTCACAGACAGCCTGGAAAGTCCGTAATGCCTTGCCAGGAAATCCTTCTTGATGAAATCCATGTCTACCTTCTCCCCTGCCGAATACGGATCTTTTTTCAGGGCACCTATGGCATTTCCCTCATAAATTGTCTGAAGCCTGGATATCTGGCTGTATTCCAGTCCGCATGACAGCAGCTCTTCATAAGTTGACTGCGTCAGGTTGATACCCCTGAGCTTTTCCATAAGGCTGTCCCTGTATACCTTGGACCTCTTGATCCCTTTAAAGAAAGCCTCTGTGTCCATGTCAAGCAACTTCATGATATTCCCATCCAGCCTGTCCAGGAGCATGTTTGCGGTCTTTGGGGAGATCCCTTTAATGTCCTGAAGGAAAAACAGACTGCTCTCCCTGGTGTTGGAATAGACCTTTGCTGTCTGGATGTCGTAAATATATCCGTTTACCTGTATGACTTCCATTTCAAGCGGGATACCGGGAATTGCCATAGGGATGACCCCCCGGCAGAGCACCTGATGTTTATCATTACACTCTATGTCTTCCGTAACGAGGAACCAGAACATGGCATATCCGTTCCCCTCGTCCTGCGGTCTGGTCAGTCGTACCAGTTTTCCATGTATAAGCATTTAAGCCACCTCCTGGAAATTGATTTCACATATACTCTATATGACAAAACTGGTTTTGTTTTATCAGACGAAAAAACAATGCCTTGAACAGATTGAACGATGGAGCAATTCATCCGCAGACGAATACATAGAAGCCCCCTCTCAGTCCAGCCAAACGCTCATATCCTGCATCCTGAACGAAACCAGTAACGGATGGGTACTCAATCTGTTCGGGATCAATAAAGCAGATACATCACCTCTTCAGACCAAAACATCCGCGAACCTCCCAGCAGTAGGATTTAACTTTTCTGATGGATACCGGCCACAAAGCAATCCTCCAAATTCTGTCCGCAGCAGAAAGACACTCAGGATTTCCCGGCTCCACATCCAGTTGTATGTTTGGACTCGTTCCCACTGTTCAACTAAAGGTCATCTCTCTGCTCAGGAAAAACAGACATGCCTGTGGGATACTGCATCGCCATTGCTTACCTTCATAAAACAACCCGCTTCTATATGCTGACAAACGCAAGAGAGGTCTCATTTCTGCCACACTACAAACGACCTCCATTCATTTTTCAAGGACATCATCCGCAGCGGACTGGATATCCACTCCCATGAGAGAACCGGTTTCCTCTACAGCCATAAACAGAGACATTCCTGACCTTACGAGCAGAAGGAGTACCTGGTATGATAAATTCCTTTGTGCATGGTAAAAAGTGAATTCGAATTCACTATTTTGTATTTCAAAGTATATTATTGCAGGTCAGAATCACATAAACAACCCATCCCATATCACGCTCAGATCCATTGTCTGTATAAAGATAATATCCACTCATTCATCAGTAGGACTCCATGGCTCCCTGTGCATAGCTGGAAGGATAGAACCAGAATAATCCCCCCTGACAACCCATCTGCTGCCGGATTCAGAATCACGACTTTCCATTACCATTGAGCCGGCACTCATTATTATGGGTTCTATATTTAAGGACTATCAAGACAGTGAGAGAAACTGTGAACCACAACTGCTGCCATGTCTGTAGCAGGGTGAAAAAAAAGTGAATTCGAATTCACTTTTTTGTATTTCAAAGTATATTATCAAAAATCAACTCCTCTGGCTATCCTGCTGACCATCGAATTCCTTATCAATATCCGCAGCCAAAACCTTACGTACAGCCTATACCTCTCGTTGATGACTTTAAGGACCTCACTGACTTCCGTAGCCAGTAACGTAAAACTTTGCCAGGAACTCCCACTTTGGAGCATACTCCTCTGGGATCTCGAAGAGGTATAAAACTCTGACATTGAGGAAAGTATCCAACCCTGTCCGCCGCTGTTCCTGATGGATAGTAGGAACATAGTAACCCCTCTGTCTGGACCTTGTGAGGAATCTGCTTTGTTAAGCTGATTGACACATCCAGAGATTTATCAATGCCAGAGTTTACATACATGAAGTTAATATGACAGGATCCCATGGTACAATCCCATGCCTGTCATTTGTCCAGTTCGATAATGTAGAGCCTCTGTTGTAATGAACCGGGAGATAATTGGTTCCGACTGTCCTGTGGTATATGTAATTGTAGTACAGTATATTGCATGATGCTCTGCACATCTATGCTCCTTAGACTCTTCTGTTGACCCCGCGGATGATTCATCTGTGGGACTTTGCTTCAGATAATCAGGATTACCAGAACGAAAACCACTGTTGCTCAAGAAGCCTGCCCCCCGGTGCTTATCGTTTAACCTGGGACTTGCCATATCCGGATGGATCCTGATTTACGGTTTATAGCCAGTTGACTCTATCCCTGTCTTACATTTATCTGACAATGACAGAACTTCTCCTGTTGTCTGTCTCTGTATTCTAATATTTGTAGTACATAGACATCCCTGGAGTTCTTTTAAAGCTCAAGATACTAAAAATAACAAACATGTTCTGTAGTTGCGTTCGTCTGGCAATTCTGACTTCTCACGTTGATTTCTGACAGTTCAGTATCGCTGCCAGCCCACCTGATTCTCCTGTCTTAGGCTTCCATACTGACAGCAGCTTCTTTGATATCCCGAGTCCATATAAACTATGTACCGTAATACCATAACGTCCCGTCAGGCTTTTAAAGCTTAAAAAACTAAAAATAACAAACATGTTCCGACTTTGCTTTCTTTTGACAACTATTACTGTTTCTCTATTATTTTCAGACTTCTTTTTTAATTATGATATGAGAATAAAGGGGATTTATTGGCCGGACAGACCATTTGATATCATTAAAAACGTATTACTGCCGAAAGAAAGGCAGGTTGAAACAAATAAATTCATAATAACATACAAATCCTGTTGCAAATTACTGCTTTTGGACACGCAAATAAGACCTTTGTGTTTAAGGTCTTCTAAAATAGTATTCAATTACATTTCTTCGTATCAGGCAGTCCAGCAGAGTGACTTCTCAAAGAATTTTCCTCTGAACGGAATCCATCCGAACTTCTTTGCATCGTTTTTCCTGCTGATTACCGTACGCTTGGATATATGCAGCTCTTCTGCAATCTGCGCAACAGTCAATCCTTTATAAAACAGGCTTGTAACTGCCTTTGTCATTGCAGTCTTCTTGTCATCCATTTGTTTTACGTATTCTTCTTTCGGCATTTTTTTCTTTGGCACATGAAAATATTTGTCGCTTTGAAGACCAAAGACATCATTCAGTGTTTCATTTTTGATCTTATAAGTGGAATCCGCCTTAGTTTCTTTTATATACGCCTGAGGCATGATGATCCCCTGTCTGCGGAATGTCTGGTCGATCAGAAATACGATCTCGTCATCTTCATACCCTACGTCCATGGCAAAACACCAGAACCAGTAGAGGACCTTTTTCATCTGCTTCCATTCAAGATCCTTGAGATCCTTCTTCTCCCGGATCATCCTGCGGAGGGAATTTAGTCTGCGGATCGCTATGAACTGTTTTGTGGTGGAAAGGCCTTCCCGATACAGCATGTCATTGTTGATATATACTTTCAGGGCACGTCCTCTTACAGGGAACCTTTTACCAACTTCCTCCCATATCTCTGACAGGGAGTATTTTGTTTCCATATTGTAAAGCAGCTCTGTTTTTTCTTTTAATGTGCGTACGTCCTTAATACCAGGCACCATGATCCCTTTTGTCTTATAGATCGGCTTTGCACCCGGGCACAGATATGCGATTGCTTTCTCCAGCAGATGACAGCTGGACTCCATTTTATGGCACACAGGAAACTTTAATACCCAGACATACTGGTACACTTTCCCTTTTCCGGACTCTTTGTAAAGCATGAATGTCGGCATCATGCATGGGAAGGCAAGGACAGGATCTGTCGTTTCGATCCCTACAGCCTGAATGACCACCCTGCCATCATCATCCCTTGCTTTTTCCGATATATAGGATGCTGCGTTGTCTCTTTTGATCCAGTCCTCAAAGATCTTGAACATATAGACTGCCTTGCCGACCATGACCTTCATATCATACTTGAACATCCTGGATACGGATATCAACGCATCCATGTCCTTTCGGACTCTCTTATTTGCTCTCTGTATTTCCATAAATTTTTCCAGACTGGAATCCTCATCGTCCTTCCAGTCTTTCTTTCGCATGGAAACTTCCGCTTTCTTTTTTTCCTTATTATAAAGCTCCATCTGTTTCCTCCGTAATCTCCACACTTGTATAAAGGATCTTCCTGATGCGTTTCAGCATTTTTTTCTCTTCCTCATCGATTGGCTCCGGATGATGCATGTCCAGCCACAAAAAAAACGATACAAACCTGTCCGACAGTTTCCCGTCTTCCATGACACAGACCAGATCTTCTGATGAAGGGATATAATCAGTTGCATAGGACAGTTCCTTTAATCGTCCTTCAAACTCGTCATAATCCTTTTCCGGTATCTCCATAAAAAAAGCCTCCTTTTACGACGTTTATTTGAAGGATAAAATGAAGAATAGTTATTTTTTTGTGGTACGAAAAAACCGCCTGCCGGTACAACCGACAGACGGTATTTTTAAACAGATTTCTCTCTTTAAATTCCAATTTCATTAAGAAAATCTTCAAGCTCCGCAGCTGCCCCTGCGCCATTGTCTTTCATCCGCAGGCTTTGGAGGATGGATTCGTAAGACTCAAGTCCGACATCCTTGATACAGTAGATACTGAACTCCTCATCTTCACTGTAAAGATATGCTTCTTTTCCTTTTACTGAAGAGGAAAGGACGTTTTTCAGGATGCCGTTTTTATCGATATAATATCCGATCAGGCTCGTATACAGGGACACTGTCAGATCATTTGTGAAGATCAGAACAGGTGCGTTATACTTTTTAAATGCCATCCTGGTAAACATGGGGATATCATTAAAATCCACCTGTGGGACATAGATACAGATCGAAGGTTCCTTCTTTCCGCTTTTTTTCTGAGTAGCAACTTCTATGTTAAGTTTCTTAGTGACCTCATTAAACTGGGCGATCTTATACTGTCTTCCTTCCTGTCTGGAATCCAGATCCATGATGTGTGCCAGTTTTACTTTCGGATCGTCCGGTTCCTCTTTATTTCCCAGTTCCGTATCTTCGATGTTCTTTGGTATGGAAATAGCCTTAAGGGTTTCCTCACCCTCATCCGGAGGGGCAACGGACATATCCGCATAAGTATCTGAAACAGAATTTAAGAAGATGATCTTACCGTTCTCATCTTTCTCTTTTGTGATATCGAACATATTCTTGCTGTCCACATCGCCGGTATATTTATAACGGGGATGCTTCTCCAGCGGATATTTCTTATCATAAAAAGGATTTACGTTCTTGATGAATACCAGACAGCATTCCGGGGGCATGGTACGGATTTCATCCATGGTCATGAGTTCCCTCTTCTGCGGTCCAAAATTCATGCCACCGCTGCCCTTTTTCCCTGTGCTGACACTCTCTCCTCTTTTACGGATTGTGGCACATCCAAGCTGCTTGGAATAATAATCCGCAGTTGTCTGCTCCTGGGTTCCCAGAAGGATGTTTGTATCACAGTTACCTATGATGGTTTCATAATCATCCTTGTACATAGCCTTGATCTGGGCAAGGGATTGAAGCACGACTGTACAGGAAATGTTATATTTACGCATGGTAGATATTTTAGTAGGAAACTCCGGTATTTTTCCGATGTTAGCAAACTCGTCCATCATGAAACGTACGTGGTATTTCAGACGGAGGAATTCTACATCCGGATTTTCCTCGGTAGGCTTTGTATGCTCTGCTTTATAATACAAAGTATCAAAAAGCTGGGAATACATCATGCTTACAATAAAGTTATAAGTAGAATACGCCTGAGGGATGATGACAAACAGGATCGTCTTATGGTCTCCGATAGTGCCAAGATCTATATTGTCCCTCCCGGTCAGGTTTGCGATCTCCGGGATATTGAACGGGTTAAGGCGTACCGCTGCGGAGATAAGGATGGACTTTAACGTCTTTACTCCGCCAAGGGAGAACGTCTCATAATTCTTCCATGCCTGTGATTTTTTTATCTCTTTTGCCCTGAGTTCAGACTCTTTCGTATTGGCATATTCTTTTAACTCCCCATTTTCCAGATAAGCCTTTCCGGTAAACAGCTTGCCCAGGTTTGTATCGTCCACACTGGACGGCCCCTTTGCACCCGGGTTTTCATCCATCTGTGCCATCTGGATCATCTTTAAGACCATGGGGAAGTTTTGGTCACCCTTGTCGGCAAAATCTCTCAGATAAAAGATACAGGCGTTTAAAAGCGCCTTTTCGGAGTTTTCCCAGAACGGCTCCCCGCCGCTCTTCTCCGGGGGCGTGGTATTCGTGATCAGCGTGTCAACAAGGATGCCGACACCTGCATCATCCCTGATATAACAGAACGGATTATAACAGTTTGAGAATCCCATGTTTACAAGGTTGAACACCCGGACATCATACCCCTGGTTCTTCATCTCTTTTCCAAGACTTCCCAAAAGTTCCCCTGAAGGGTCGGTGATAACAAAGCTGCAGTTTTCCTGCAGAAGGTTCGGCTTCATAACGAATCTGGATTTACCGGTACCGGCACCACCGACGATCAGCACATTATTATTGAGCCTTGTTTTCTTATCCTCCAGGGACAGGCGCACATGCTCCGAATGGATCATGTTCATCGGCCCATTACAGGTCTTTTTCCCGATCGGATCCGCATGCTTCCGGTTATAATCACTGTAGCTGGAAGTCCATTTTGCAGAACCGCCTTCGATACCTGCTGCATCATGCCGGAATTTCTGGTTATCCCCATATATGAGCAGGGCAGCGATTACATACAGGGAAGCGCCTGCCCCGTAATATTTCAGATAGACACTGTCAAACCCGATGTGGAATCTAAACCTCATCATGTCATCAAAAGCCCTCTGTATACCATCCAGACCATACATCTGGTAAAATGCCAGGTTTCCGGCAAGAAGGAGGACCAGGATAAACATCACTCCTCCCAGCACAAGGTAAACAGGCATCATGTCATCTTTTTTTGTCATTTAACTGCAGCCGGGGCTGCACCGGCTGACTCCCTCCTATTCAGGATATGCAGCCTAATCCCTTTCCGGTTCCAGATCCGGGCTCTTGTCTTTATCCAGATCCTGGAATTCATCCAGAATATTGTCTCCGTTCTGGTCAAGATAATCCGGGATGTCAAATGGTTCACGCCAGTCCATAGTGGCACGTATGTCGGAATTGAACTGTTCGGAAAACTGCACGACCTGGTCCCTTGTGATGCTTCCGTCCATATACTGGGAAGCAAATGACCTGAGTTCCTGTGAAGAACTCCTGACACAGTTCCCGACTGCCATCTCCACGCTCATCCTTGCTTCATGCTCTGCATCAAAGGCAACTTTCTCCGACTCTTTCGGCTGTGCCATGTTGACACCTTCCTGTTTGGTGTGCATGATGTCGATGGACCTCTGGATCTTATAAAAAGCCTCTGCTTTTTCCGGATCGTTTAGATCCTCTTTCTTGAACATTTTTGCAAGTTCTTCTTTCCGGAGTCCTTTCAGTTCCTTTACTTTTAAGAGCTCCTGGGCTTCCTGCATGGTCATCGGGTCCTTCTGTCCGCGGTTGATGCGGTCAATCAGTTCCTTTCCAAGGTTCTCCGCCTTCTGGTCACGGAACATCCGCGGACGGTTCATGCGGTCTACCTGTTCACAGACAAACCGTTCAAATCTCGGATCCCTGCGGTCGCAGAATTCCAAAGCCGGGTTTTTGCCAGCCATGCGTTCCATATAGGCACCGTTCTCATTGATCATCATCACATGAGAACCACTGGCATTCGAGATATAGAACTTTGAACCATTTGCAGCGTGGACAAGGTTTACGATATCCTCCTTGTTTTTCCGCTGTATGTTCATGTAGTCATACACAGCTTTTCCCGTACCGTTCCTTTCCTGCATCACCCCGGCATGGAACGAATCAAAAATCCGCTTGTCTTCTGTCCTGAGGTAAATGGAATACCTTCCATCCTTTTCCCTTTCCGCGGCAAAGAGCATATAGTTTTTTGCTGCCCGGTCTTTCATATAACTCATTTCGGCAAAATCAAGCCCGGAGATCTTTTCCGGTTCCTGCTGGGCATTAAATCTGCGGATCGTATCCTGGTCAACCTGGAAAAGCTTGTGGTTGGCAACCAGGTAATCCGTCCTTAACTGTTTCATGGCATCTTCGTTTTTATCTGCAAAAATGACACCATAGGACTCCTTTCCATTCCGGTCAAAGACACACTCCTTGTATGCGATCCCCAGCTTGTCACATGATTTCATAAGGGAGCGGAGGGTTTCCTTTTCCTCACACTCCATCATCTTTAACTGGCCGCCTTTTTTCATGTAGTTATACAGGGTTTTGGCATTGTTATCCTGCAGGGCCCTTGTCTCGATATAATACCCGATTGCAGAGGCAACCGCCCCTGCTGCCCTGGCGGATGCATCGATAACATTCATGGTGTTCATCATATCCCTCTTAGGATCCTGTACTTCTCTCATGGTGCTTCCTCCTTTCAATATTTTCAGCATTCTGCTGTTTTGATAAAATGGAAAAAATTCGACTGTTTGGGATTCTGCATATTATAGGAAATATCATCAGAAAGGAGATCAAAATGGATGTCATCAATGAATACGAACAGGTCCTGATCGGGAATCTCCCAAAGATACCGCCGCGCCTGTTCCAGAATGAACCGTCAGCCAACGAACATCTGGCTTTGTCCGTATTCAGGTATGCGATTGAAAAACTTCTCAGATGGACGCCCATGGAAGCTTACCGGCTTTTTTCCCCGGCTGTCATAGAGACCATGAAACTGACACAGCTCTTAAATTACATAAATTTTCCAACTGAGCTGACAAAAGACAACACAGAATATATCGTATACCTCATATATCCCAAAGAAGTACCTTATGACTTTGCAAAATATGTGATCAAGGTCTACAGGCAGGTACTAAACGGGGATATTCGTTATCCAAGAGAATATATGTATGGAAACAAGGGCCTTGTAAGAGCAGGGATCTGCCTCCAGTATGCGATCAAGAATAACATGGTATTCCATTCCGTCGAGGAGATGTACCGGTTCTTCTGTTCCCCTGAGGGGCTTACATTTTTACGGGAGAAAAAGCTTTACCAGCTGTATAAGAGCTTTTACAAGACACCTGTGCAGTTCCTGCACTTCAGTCTTCCGGATTCCCTTAAAAGTGAGCTATATTATAATTACTATACGTTTTTGATCAATTACAAAAAAAAGTACGGGGAGCTTCCTCCCTGTACTTCCTGAAAATGCAGGAGAGGATATCCTCTCCTGTTCTTATTTCAAAATCCTGCCAACTGCCTCCATCGTATCATCATGGTTTACACCTGTGATCACAATGTGGTCATAACTGCCTTTCTTTTCTTCCACCAGCTTCAACAAAGCTTCCCAGACTTTGTTATCAAGCATTTCCACTTCATCAAAGAACAGGAGCCGGATACCGGTAAAACTGTTCAACAGATCTAGTAACAAGAAGATCGCTACTGCTTTTTCTCCCGCGGAGCAGGCATCCACATCTATAGGAGTCCTTCCGTTCCTGCCAATACGGACATGCAGTCCGTCCTCCATCTCCATGGAGATAACATAACCTAACTTTATTGCAGATTCGTTCATCTGCTGCTCAAAGAACCCCAGATAAACCTTTGTGTTGTTCTCCATTACGGAACCTTTCTTGGAAAAAGCAGAGGTTAAGGCTTCCAGTACGTTTAACTGTTCTTCCTGTTCCGGAAGCGCATTTTTAACTGCAAGCAGGTTTTCCCTTGTGATCGCCCCGTTCAGTTCGCCGTCAAGGGCTGCCTTTTTCTCCTCCAGGTTGCCTTCCGGCATCCGTGGCTCCTCCGGAAGAGGCATAAGACTTTCTTTTAAAGCCCGGAATGCCTGGTACTTGGAGCATTTGTCGGAATATGCCCTGAAGTTAGCCTCATACGCTGCCTTTTCTTCCCGGACAGATAGGAGCTCTTTTTCCGCGGTATCACAGGAAGCCTGGAAACTTGCAATGTTTCCATTCATCTGAGATACATTCGACTCAAACTGGGTGATGACAGAAGTCCAGTCGTGGGTGCATTTAATCCCCTTGACCTGAGGGCATAAGCCTTCTTTTAATGCTGCGATCGTCCTGTTTAAGTTATTGCATACAGACTGTAATTCCCAGATACTTTTCTTACAGCTATCAGCCTGCTGCATCAGTTCCGATTCCCGCTTATCAAGATACTCTTTTCTTGCAGGATCCGGTTTCACCGCATGAATCGCATTATACTGTTCCTGCAAAGATTTCAGTCTCGTCAGGATATTTTCCCTGTTTGTTTTCCTTGCCTGGAAATCCCTGACTGCCCGTATCTTTTCCTCATAGGCTCCCATCTCTTTTAAGACAGAAGCAAGTTCTTCCCGGATCTCACCGGAAGCCCTGACAGGAATGGAAAAATCATATCCGGAGATCTTTGCCCTGTTCAGTTTGATCTCCCTTGCAAGATCTTTTCTGCGCCCGTCAAAAATATTAAACGCATTCTGTATCTGTGCATGGCCGAACTCAGTACCTGCCGGAAACAGTGTCCGGATCTCACTTTTCATCCGGTCTGTAATGTCCGGGATATAGGAGATGATATCTTCCACTGTCATCCGGTTAGGGATATGCTTCATGATAAAATCAGCCAGTACATCCGGCTTCATCTCAAAAAGTTCTTTGGAAGACGCAATCACCTTGATGGATGACATCCCGGTATTGCACATCTTCGCAATCTCTGCATTGACCGCATCCTTGGTACTCTTCTTGGTCTTTTCGTATCCCATGCGGTGGACAATCGTCCTGTCCCCTCTTTTCCTTTTTCTCTCAACGGTAAGACCGTTCTCAAAGAGGATTGAAACAGACATCTCTTTCTCTCCCTGCATGATCTCGCCGTCATCGCAGCCTTCTCCGCAGAGTGCAAAATTCAGCGCTTTTAAGAACGCGGATTTACCCGCCCCGTTTTCTCGGAGAATGACCATAACGTCATTCATCTGGAATTCCTCGTTTTTGTAGGACTGGAAGTTAACAAGTTTGATTTTTAAAATTTTCATGGTTTTCTCCTTTCGTTTTTGGTTTCTGAAAAAAAATGATAAATGAAAAGATTTCTTAAAAAATCCCACTGCACCTTAACTACAGGGGGATCTCGTCAACTTTTTCTATAAAAAAAGTGAATTCGAATTCACTATTTTGAATTTCAAAATATATTACAAAAAATGCAGTCCCTCTAATGAGGGACTGCTTTAATGATCAGTCTCGGATGTTTACAGGTAACTGTACGAATTTAGCTGTATCCCCTGTATACACCACGACATTCTTTTTACCATAGAAATGCATTTCGATCTCGTCCTCCGGATATGCCTTCAGGATCCCCTTCATGATCGCAGGACTGAGTCCGATCCTTAAAGGTTTACCCTCTACATCTGCGGCTAACTCTTCATCAACCGTCACTTTCCCATCCATGTGGACATTAATGGTACGGTCAATATCAAAGATCGTCGGCTGCGGGACATTCCCGGACATGGCAGGCATCAGGGCATAAGCGCATCTTCCAATCGTATCCATAAGGATGGCCTTATCTACCCTTATCTTGACTACCGGGCTTTTATCCGGGAACAGTCTCTCATACTCGTAGAACCTGCCGCCCGTTAATGCCCCGGATACCTTATCCGTTTCGGTTTCCAGAAGAAATCGGTTCTCTCCGATCACGAAAGTTACCTCTTTCTCTATGTCTGACGGAATCAAAGGAAGGATCGCTGACAAAATGGCTCCGCGGATCATGCAGTTTGCATGGATACCTGTCGGCTTAACCTCTTCTTTACGGATGGCGATCTGATGCCCGTCAAGAGCTGTCACCTGGACGGTGGAATCCGCTATCTCAAAATAAACAGAAGACATCTGCGGGTTCTCTTCCCCTCTGTAGCAGGCGAACAGGACATCTGTGATCATCTGCTTAAAGGTATAGGCATTCAGGGAAAGTCTTTTTTCCTCCCCTTCAAGGGCCTGGAACGGAAGGACTTTTTCAAGGTCCCCAACCTCTCCTTTCAGACGGCATCTTTCAGCTTCCATGAAAAGGGCGGAATCTTTCTGTCGGATCGTGATCTCCCCTTCCGGCATCAGGGATGCGATTTCAAGGGCTCTCCGGCAGTTGGTGCAGCATTCACCGGGCTCCTTGACTTCCAGCCGTTCGCTTACCTTGGTCTTGATACCAAGCAAACGGCCTGTGGTCATAAATTCCACACCTGTAGAGTCTGCAGTGATCTTAAGATAATCAAGATCCTTTCCTCCAACTCCGATCCCTCCGATCACCTTTTTCAATGCCTTTACTAAATCTTCCTTTGCAATTCTAATTTTCATAACATTTTTCTCCTTTCGTTTTTTAGAATCGCTGACAATATGAAGAAAAAAATTTTTAAATGAGAAATTAGTCATATTGTCGTCATAGGAGGTGATCAAATTGATCCGTAATCTATGGTCCATTACAAAGATCTGCTGCGGATGTCACGAGGAACCGATAGCCATGAGGCTCCAGAACGGTCCGAAGTCCGTCTTTTATGCCTGCCCGGAATATGATAAGAAATACCATGGGGAGAAAGGCTGTCCGAACAGGGTAAGTACGGAGATCGTGGAGCAGATACTTGACATTTTAGGAGAAAAGATAGAGGACGCAGAGCAGAAAGGGGAAGAGATCAACCTGACGAATTACAGGTTCACCCACAAGATGGTCGAGTGCGTGGTCTTAAGCCATTCCCCGTTTTCCCTGAAAATCTCCCTGAAGAACAAACGGGCTTTCCTGCATTAAAAAAAGCGGCTTACACAGCCGCTTTTTCCTTTCTTTTTTCTTTTAGGATAAGACTCAGGCCTTTTATGTCAGAAACCCTGTACTTTTTAAAACACTGACTGAGCAGATGCTCCATGTCAATGTCATCCACAGAACACATTGCATCTTTGTTTGTGCCCCAGAACCCGCCTATGAGGTCATAATAAACCTGCCCGGAAGATGTGACAGCTATCAGGCGTTTCATACTGCGGCGCTTCGGATTTTCCCAATAATAACAGTAAGATAACTGCACCCGCATTTTACTGTCCGCATCCTCTTGTTTCCTCAGGTACTCTGACAGGGCACATATAAAGACCCTGCGTGTCGCCGTTACATCATCAATGGAGGAATGGAAGCGGAGTCCACGGTCGCAGCTGTAATAATGTGCAGCTGTTAACAGTTTGTAATTTTCCACTCTGTCTCTTGGGATGCAGTCCTTCGCCATCTCATATACATCAATGTACCTTCCATAGCTGAACCGGTCATGGTTGCGTTCATACAGCCCCACGATCTTATCCAGGTCAAAGTCTAGCCGGTATCCTGCCAGGATCCCGCCCTTGGAAAGAAATTCCTTTATGACAGGAAAACAATGCCTTTCATCCGGGTAATCCGAAAGAAAGGCATTTGTGATCCCATTCACTTTCATTACACTTTCTGAAAGTTTCTCATCCGGACGGATATACAGGTCCAGCCTCTCCACTTCCCGCATGGAAAATGGATTTTTTTCATACTGGTACCGTATCGCCGAAAACTGTACGATCTGACATTTCTTTTTCAGACCGACAGTTTCCGTATCCAGGACAACGATCGTGTCATTATTCTTTAACAGATCTATGACCATCTGTTTATATCTGGATGTCCTCCATGTCATTGGCACCTCCTCGACCTGTAAAGAGCCAGGTACTGCTGGATGGCATATAACCCTTCTCTTTTGACAGGATCCTTTTCCGTTGCAGGATCAATGTGTAAATACAGATCCATGGTTGCATGGGAGGCTTCGTTATACTTCGTTTCCTCAAAAGCCTGCTGTACCGTACGGTTCCTGAAGATTCCAAACCCCAGGACATAATTTGCCGGATCCGGGATACGGATGGCATTCTCTGTAAAATACGGTGGTTCAAAGGTTGAGTAGGTATTGCTTGGAAGACCCAGATATTTGATCGCAGCCCGGTCAAATGCGATGTACTGGGCTACCTGTACCGGATAACCCTTAAACTTATCCGGAAGGAGGGACACTGAAGTCTCCCCGATCTCCGTAACCGTTCTTACAGAGCCGTCAAATATCTTTGATCTCAGTCTGCAGACTACAACCGCATGGTTGACATCCGTCGAACGGACATCAAATTCCATGGACATCTGCGGAAACGTTCTGGACATATAAGCATAGATACTGGTATGGGTCAGCCGAATGTTTCCCTGCATGTCCGTATATCCTACAAGATCGATCACCCCGTTGAACAGGGTACTCTGGATTGCTATGTAGCTTTTCATCATAAGATCTCCTTTCGTATTCTTATATCGTTCAATGTGAAGAATTTGTCTTTGTCTGAAATCCATTTTACAAAAATCCCTGCACTGCCTGTTTTGGGGCGAAAAAAAGGGAAGTGCCGAAGCACTTCCTTTTAGTTGAACGGAAGTTCGTCATCAAGCCCTTCCGGAATGTTCATGAAACCATCGTCTCCCATTCCGAATGACCCTCCGCCATAGTTCTGCTGTGCATTCTGTGGGGCACTGTATCCGCCCTGCTGTCCGTAGCCCTGCGGCTGTGGCTGGAACTGCGGTGTGCCCTGTGGCTGCTGAGCATTATATCCGCCCTGCTGTCCGTAGCCCTGCGACTGCGGCTGGGACTGTGACGCGCCCTGCGGCTGTGGCTGGAACTGCGGTGTGCCCTGCGGCTGCTGAGCATTATATCCGCCCTGCTGTCCGTAGCCCTGCGACTGCGGCTGGGACTGTGACGCGCCCTGCGGCTGTGGCTGGGACTGTCCTGCACCCTGCTGAGAGGAGTTCTTTCCTTCGGCAAATTCCTGTTCTTCCACAACTACATCTGTAGTGTAGACTTTCTGCCCAGAATTGTTAGTATAGCTTCCAGTCTGAATGCGTCCTGAAACAATGATCTTAAGTCCCTGACGGAAATACTTCTCAGCAAACTCGGCTGTACGTCCAAAAGATACGCAACTGATAAAGTCTGCTGTTGCTTCCCCGTCTCTTTTAAAGCGACGGTCTACTGCGAGAGTATACCTCGCAATCGCAGTACCACTCTCACCTGCAGAATATCTCACCTCTGGATCTCTTGTTAAACGTCCCATTAAAATAACCTTGTTCATAACATTTTTCTCCTTTCGTAATGAAATAATATTTTTACCACTTCAATATGAATAAAATTTCTTAAAATGGTAAAGTTTCAAAAGCCCGGCATTCATAGTAGGAAATGTCCCTGCTTTTAAATCCTTTCTCATCTGTTTTTTCCTTAATGTTCCTTATCCGCGGACCGCAGATACATACGGAACGGCTTTGTCCGGTCATGTAAAGGGAAGCAGCTTTTTTGATCTCCTCTCCTGAAAACCGGACGATCCTGGAATACAGGACTTCATGTGCCCTGTCCTTATCCAGAAATTCTGCAATAAGAGCCCCATCATCTGCTGTCCGCAGAAACGGCGTGTTTCCGATGATCACACTCATCTTCCCTTTGTACCCGGAAAAATTCCATAAACCGGAATATTTAAAATCCGCAGCGATACGCTCCTGGGCCTTAATTTTACATAACACGGATATATAGGAACCGATCTGGATCTTTGAGGCAACCACTCTGGTCTTTAACATTTTCCGGTATTCTCCATAGTCATCTACAAAAACAACCTTTGCAGTCCTGGTCTTTATCATTCCATTTTCAATGTTTGAACCCGAAATACAGACTAAAAGAGCTTCTCCATCCTGCTGGATTTTCGCAACGGTTCCCGCCAAAAGTTCCCACGGCGGACCGCCCCTTCCCTTGATGACATACCCCTCAAGCTGTGAACTTGAGAGGATCCTAAGCATTGACCACACCTCCTAAAAAGTATCCAAGACCTTTGCGGTAGGTAATCTCCTGGGTTTCATTTCCGATCCCTTTGAAGCTTGCGACGGCAACCAGTGCACGTTCAGGATCATCCATCGGGAAGAATTGTCCCATAAAACAGGACAGGGCATTTTTTTTCCTGATGCCTACATAGGAAGACGCTTCCTGAAGAATCTCTTTCGGAGAAAGACCTGTTACCTCCATTTTTTTATAACAGGAATTAATCAGTTCATTGATGCCCGGGATAAGTTCCTCCAGGGATGTTTCCGAGCGGTGCTTCTGCTTTAAAACACCGGTATAGATCAGGGCATCCTCTTTTCTCCATGCGTTGATGAAGGTCAGAGATTCCCGTCCCACACAGGAATCACGGATAACCAGTTCCTGTTTCCATCCATTTTTTTCTCTTGGAAGGGCAATCTCCACCTGGAAACGGATATCGTTATAAAAAAAGTCTGCGACCTCTGCTCCTTCTTCCAGATAATGCTCTGCAACCTGGTACAGATCCCCGGAAATGGCATCCAGTGCTGTCTTATGGATGGCTGAGACTACCTTGTACTTATCCTTCATGGTATAAAGGATATATGCATAATCTCTTTCCTTAAACAGCTGAGCCAGATGGAAATCTCTCCAGATGGAAGGCTCTGATGCATTCCTTGTCCATCCAAACAGATCATTGAGGGAACGGAATGTCAGTTCGTCTACCAGGTACAGCTTTTTCTCTATACGGAATGCAAATCCGGTAATGGAAAGCATCCGGATAGCCCATCCCGGAAGATCAGACAGTTTCCACGTCTTTTCCTCCTCATATGGATATCCTCTTAAGAGCATGGGCGAGATCTCATACAGATAGACGACCCCGTCATTGATCTTTTTTACAGACAGGATACTTACCTGATCCATAAGGACTTTTTTCTTATAGGATGATTTATTGTAGTCATCCCATGCAGTTTTAAACTTGTTCATCTTAAATTCTCCTTTCGTTTTTTTATGAGTAAAATATGAGAAAAGAGATGTAAGATGAAAAGACTACTCGATCTTGTCTACATCACAGTCGCGCAGATACTCCGTATCATGGGACAGGACATCGATGGTCCTGCCTGGAACATCAAATTCTTCCCCGCATTCCTTACACTTATAGGTTTCTTTATATTTTCGTGTACGTAGGGTTCCATCCACAAACACAGAAGACCCTGTATGCAGCACCTTATAATCATCAACCGCCTGCTGCCCGAAGGAATACACCCAGGGATAATCTGTCCTTTCCGTTACTTCCTGCAGTCCTTTTGGACAATACTTCCTGTTGATTGCCAGCTGATAACGTGTATATGGTTTTTTCTCAACGTACCATTGAATAGGCTCACAGGTGAGGTTGCCTAACAGGAATACGGTATTGGAGATCTCTGCCCGGTTCAGGACACAGGAATGTGCTTCTCCCTGTTCCTCAAACGAACGCACCTTTTCTGCAAAGATCGGTGAGAAATAGATCATATTCCCACCTGACCGGACGCTCTCAGCCTGACAAGCCTCACGTCTCAGGTTTACCGCTCCGCAGTGTGGACAGATCGCTTTCTTCTCCACTTCCTTCGTTGCAAGGAATCCTTTTGCATAGATCACGTCATTTTCCTTCCATTCGGAAATCCCATCGATCAGATCTTCATCCTGGGTAAATAAGATCGGGCTGCTGTATTTTAAGGAAGTGCGCAGCAGCATGGTGTCTTCCTTTCTGTCACCTCTGACCACTGTCACAGCAACCATTGCCGTCCTTCCATACATTCCTGTTTTTATCTGAGGTGCAGTCCTGACTACCCCGAAAAGGCTCACGTAATTATGAATTGCCATATTCTTTCACTCTCCTTTCTCCAAAATAAAAAAAGTGGCAAAGCATCGCTGCCTTGCCGCTAATATGGAAAAATTTTAGTAAAAAAATCAGATTTTGGGGATCATACGCACCCCCTGGACGTCAGCGATCCGGGATGAATAAAAACAGCCCGTATTGACCAGCCTTCCGGACGGTTCCATCAGAAACAGCTGACATCCGCACCTTCTTCTGAATGGATAAAAAACCGCCTCTTCATATACTTTTGCAGAAATATAATATACATCATCAGAAACAGGATAGGCTTCCTTTACAGAAAAAGTATTCCCGTATCTGTCCTGGACGTACTCCCCATAAAGCCTGAGTTCCGCATCCGCCTTTAAAAGACCTGCATACTTTTCATATGCCTTTGCAAAAAACATGGCATAAACTTCTCCGGAAGAGGTGCCCATCCTTACGGATGCGATCATGCTTCCATCTTTCGATATCTTTTCCTCTGTCTTAAGCACAACCCCTTCCATAGGTATCAGGTCCTTATCCGGCTCCTCCGGGGCTTCCTCTACAACCGGAACACTTCTGTCAGAGACCGGTCCGCCTATATTCTGGAATACCCCTGCATCATTTAAACATTCTGCTTCCCTGTCCGACAGCTTTACCCTGTTCATTAGATCATCCGCGGATAAAAAGAACCCTTCCCTGCGTTCCTGCAAGATGTTTTCTACAGTCTTTCCTGATACTCCTGTAGATTTCAGTCCAAGCCTGATACTGTCCCTTTCCACAAAGCAGTCTGCTTCTGATACGTTGATATCCGGATCCAGAAAAACGAGATCCTTACAGACAGCATCATATTTGATACTCCTCATCTTGTCCGGAAAATGACTGATATATGCAGATATATAGTTTAAGGGAAAACGGTATTTTAAATAGGCAGACCGGTATACAAACAAAGCCCGGTAAAATGCCTCTGCTTTTTCACAAGTACTGCTGAAAAAAGAAACCAGCTCCCTCATACTTTCAGGATGAGACTGCCTGATCTGTTTCTGTATTTCTATACCCTCGCATCCGCAGATAAAATTCAGATGTCCCTTTGCGATCACGTTCTTAAAAACCTCCGGATCAATGGGGATACCGGGATCTTGTATGGAAGAGATACACTCATTGAAGATACTCAGATACTCCTGTTCTTCAAGATCCATGCAGAATAAACCCATTTTTTCTGCCTCATCCCTGTCACACTGGATGCGGTCCCTGCATACCGGCACATAATCCCTGATGTCCGGGTATCCAATCACAATGGTATCCTTTGATATCCTGGAAACTGCATACTTTTCCCTGATCTTTTTATATAAGGAATCGGACAGTTCAGGGCGTATCATAAACCGCGGATGATGGATCCCGGCTACAAATGTCTCTTCTGAAAGTTTTGTCAGTATGTCATTACAGACAGGATCGATATCCGTGATGCCAAGTACATAGCTTACCAGCAGACCGGGATAAAACGGATCTGACGGGTAATACTCTTCAGCAAGCCTTAGGATATCACAGACTGTCAGGAAATATCCTTCCGTATCTGTTTTCCGTAGCATTTCTATTTCGGCTTCAAGCCGGGTGTCATACAGGCTTGTCCATGTACATCCACCTGCTTTTAAACGCGCAATCCCGGTTTTGATCTCCTCCTCTGCGCTACGCCCCACAGTCCAGTCCTCCGGCTCATACCGGAAGCTGCACTGGTCTATGATATCCAGTACATCCGCAGCTGTTCCGGGTATATATTTTATCCCATCTGTTTCCCGGATTTCACGGATACAGGGAAGGCTGTCACTTTCTGCAATCTGGCATAACGCTCTTCCTTTTTCATCAGTTTCAATATAAATATCCCCATAGACGGACAGTGCATCATATGCCTCACGGAACAATACCGTTACGTCCTCTTCCAGCAGGGAGTTTTTTGTTTCAAGGAGGACTGTCAGTTTTTCCCTCTCCTTAATTCCGTTTTCGATTCCAGAAAGGATATCCTTTGCTTTTCTTTTCCTGCTCTCAATCTCTTTGGCCTTTTTATTTAAAAAATCCAGCTGATAAGAATCAGAAGCCGGGACCTGTTTTAATGACATTCTGACAACGGCATCCTCTTCCTGCAGACGGTTGTATTCTCCAACAGCATCCTTCCAGGATTCCCCTCCCGCACTTGGAAGCCCCTTCATTTTTCTCTTAAGTTCCCTGATCTCCTTTTTAATCTCCTTATTCCGCATTAATATTTTATCAAAAAGGCCGTTTTTTTCATGGACGATGATCACATGTCCCTGGCCGATCATCTCCATTGTGACAACAGGATCGTCTTTTGCGAGCGTATCGGAAAGCAGATGGCAGATCTCCCTATAGCCGGCCCGGTCTTTTACAAGAAATAAAAGCTCTCCCCTGACACCGGCAGCCTCTACCATCATCCTCACGCCGGCAGCCGGTTTGATCCCGGCGGCTTCACAGGATTCCATAAATGCAGGGACACATGCCATGGATGATCTTTCTGCAAAAACTGCCGCCACACACCCTTTCCCCGACGCCCGCATGATACGTGTCTTTAAATTCTTTTTATCCATAACTTTCCTCCTTTTCATCATATTAATACCGGACTTGAAAGTGTGTATTTTGTAACGAAAAAAAGGGAGGCCTGTCTAAGCCTCCCCAAAAAATATTAGTCTTCGCTCAGTTCCTCATATTGTTCTTTAATAAGATCGCCGTCGTCAAGCACAGGAGCAGATTCTCCCACCATGGATTCATCATACATTTTGATAACGTTCGGATACTTACGGAGCAGTTCCTTATTGTTTTTAAGTTTCATGGTTGCCCTGGAAATGCAGTCCTTTACATACGGAACGTTGGTATGTGTTTTCTGGGCGATTTCTCTGTAGCTGGCTTTCAGCTTGGCCGGATTATCTGGCTGCAGAAGAAGGATCATGATCTCCAGTTCTTCCTCTGTCAAGGATTCTTCCAGAATGTGGTTAAAGCTTTCTGTCTCTTCGTTTTTGAAGAAAATGTTTTCCGGGGAGCAGAGGGAAGATGACTGTTCAAATCCATTTTCGCTCAGTACCTCATAAGAAACCACATCTTTTTTGGAAAGCAGGTCGATACATTTTTTAATGGTAGGGATTCTGAGTCCTGTCAGTTTCTGCAGGGTTTCGATGCTGGAAGGGATATTCTTTTCCTGGCAGTAGTTCATTGCTGCGGAAACTTTCCTGATGCCGCCTGCAAAATATGAGGTTGTCTTATGAAAATTTCGGGAACAGTATTCCGTAACCACGTGTCTGATCCATGGAAGAACAAATGTTGTAAGAGATGATTTACTGCAGTCATAGTTGTCAATCTGCTCAAAGATCACACACCAGATCTCATCGATCACATCATCACGGTGTAATGGATTTCTCATGATTGTCGGGTAAGTCTCCCACATAACACTGTATACATAGGAACGTCCAAAATAATACAGTTTTTCAAGCATGTCCTTCTTAAGCACATCATTCCCGTAGGTGCAGGCTATCTTATATGAGTTCATAATCTGCGCCAGCACCTCCTGACTGTAATTCTCATTTTTTTTGTACTCTTTTCTTTCTTCCATCTTGTAATCCTCTTTTTTCATGTTGAGTCTCCTTTCTGATTCAAAATATACAGGCGAAAGTCACCGGTCATTCAATGAACAGACTTTTTGTTACTATCGTCCGCTATAAAAAACCGAGGGATCATATATCCCATAATTCTGGTTTTTTTCAACCCTAATCACTTCTTTTAATGTTCCCTTATCGATCAGTACAAGTTCCCTGATCACTGCCAGCAGGGTAGGCATGGCTCCCTGAGGAATATTTATCCCCGTATTGATCCAGGAGTTCCATACCTCTATGTAATCCGTGCTGGCCTGGGTTACAACAAATTCTGCAAGCCTTAACATCAATCTATCCATATTTTTTACCATGAAAAATTTGAATTCGAATTCACTTTTTTTCATCTCCGCTAGGTGGCGGTACTGCTGTTACTCAACGATCTGGGCATCTGAAAGATCTATCCCTCCGTCTTCATCTGCAGCAGACTCCTCCTTTTCCACAATATCGATCGTCTTATAGAGGAAGTTTACCACATCCTCTTCACATTCTAAATACTGCAGTCTCTGCTTTTCATATTCTGAATATTCTGCATTAGATGATTCTATCACATCTTTGGCTCTTTTTTCCATCTCCGCGGCAGATACCAGCTTATATTTCTCGTTGACCGCCTCGATCAGGAAGACTTTTTTCAGGCTCTGTTCTGCTTCTTTGAAAGTATGTTTTTCCCCATCCTTATCTAATACTTTAAGTTCTTCTTCGATAAGGGAATCCGGGATGGAAACAAAAGTTGTTTTTTCCAAAACCCTGTCAAGCAGTTCGCCCATGGTCTTCTCTCTCCGCTGCGTACGGTTCTGCTGCTTATCTTTATTGATCGTGCCGCGTACCATATCGTCAAGAGAACTGTATTCCGTGTTTTTCTGCATATAGTCATCCGTGATTGGGTACTCTATGTTGTAAACGGCATTGACCTTGACATAAACCTCTTTATTCTTGTATTTTAAAAATTCTTCCACTTTTCCAAGGTCTGCAGAGTCCCCCGGCTTCATTCCGATCAGTTTTTCTTCTATATCGGGATCCAGGGTGCGGTTACCAATCCCTACAAGGTAATTCTTTTTTCTCTCAACGAATTTTCCTTTCTGGGATATTGTAAAATCCATGGAAACTGTACACTCTTCGCTGACCTTTTTTAACTCCCCTGCATTTTTCAGGAGTGTGTCGACGATCTCTTTCTCTGTATCGTCATAGTTTTTTTCTTCTACGACTTCCTCTACCTGCATCCCTTCTAGTACAGGCAGTGACACGTAACTTGAAATGTCACTTACCTGTGAAAAAAGGACCGGACTGGATGCGCTTGACATCTGAGGGGAGATTACCCTGTCCTGATAGGCACTAAACCCTGCCACACCAAGACAGCCTACTCCGAGCAGAAGAAATAATCCTGCAAAGAAATTCCTCATTGTATGCCCCTCCTCTTACTGGTTATTCTGGCGTTCCAGTTTTTTTGCGTTTTTCTCTGCTTTTTCAGTATCCTTGATCGTAACATATCTGCTTCCACTGTCCTGCTGGATCTCAAACAGCCTTCCACTCTTGCCTTTTAATTTCAAGGTCTTTCCGGAAGTGACTGCATTTGAAAGCAGGTTGGCACAATCTTCCGTATTTGTATTGATGGATAATTCACCATACAGATTGGAACATCCTGAATAACAGGAATCGCAATTGATCACGGATGCCGGTATGGAAGCTGCTTTTTCCAGACTGATACAATCTGCATAAGCAGAAGAGATATCTTCTACGCTCTCCGGGAACGCAGATGCCGTATAGATATTGCTGTCACCCAAAAAGGCTTCAGACATGTCCAGTACGGAATCCGGGATAACCGGTGCATCTACCAGGCTCGTACAGCCTTTAAAGATCGCATTGATGGAAGAAAGGGCATTTGTTTTTGTCATATCCGGGGCTTTTGTAAGTTTGATACAGTCCTCAAAAGCTCCATCAGCTTCCATGACACTTACCGGAAGCGGATCGGATTGTTCAAGACTTGTACAACCTGAAAAGCAGTCCGTAATGATCTTAAGTGATGAACACTGAAAAAAAGACGGTGTTTTTTTCAGGTTTTCACATCCCTGGAATGTCCCCCTTGCGCTTTCAATGCTTTTAGGAAGGGTTTCGCATCCTGTCAGGGCTGTGTTTCCTTCAAACCAGTAGTCGACATTCGTTGGTGTTATCTCATCTTTAAAGATCACATAAGTGTAATCCTCGTCAGCCCATGGCGTATCGCCATTAGCAAAGTTCATAGTGTTTCCGGAACCTGTGAATTCCAGGTCCCCATTGTTATAGATAGTTGCAAGAACATTTTCCTTTGTCGGATAACCCACCTTGTATTGTACTACTTTTGAGCGGGTTATCGGAACAGTAACTGTAGTTGTGCTTCCATGATATTCAATCTTTGTGTCAAAACTGTCTCCATGGGCCGGTGCTTTTTTTTCATCAATATCAAACGACCTTGCGGAATAAACAGAACCGGTCTCTGTATAGACGGTCACATCAAACATGGACATCGACAGTTCCTGGGACGGGGCAGTTTCCCCGACAAACTCTGCCTGTATGCTTGAAACTCTTTCCTTGGAAACCTTGGTGTACCTGTAATAGTCTACCCCTTTCAGTACCCCTATGATAAGAGCCAGGACTGCAAATACCACGATAAGAAGCCTGTTGTTTTTCTTCATAAAAATCTCCTTTCCGCTTCCTGTAATACCAGGAAACCGGGCATCAGCCCGGTAACCCCTTCTTCTTTGATACTGCCATACAGATGATATCTTTATGAACCTTATCGACTGTTTCATCATGGTTGACATTGATCATGTCAAGCGCAGTCTCGTAATCCCCATAATCACCATCCAGATAAGTGATCGCTTTTCCAAGGAGACCGGACATGAGCGGATTATAGTCTTCATAGGAATCCTGCATCTGTACCAGTGTTTCCCTGACATCTCCTGTCCTTAAATAAACCTCGTTGATATTCACAGCATAGTTTTCATCAAATTCCTTATCCACTTTCTTATCGTCTTTTTTCCCTTTGCCCATAAACAGGATAACGATGGCGATAACGAACAGGAACAATGCACCTGCCAGAAAAATATAGGAAGTACTCATGTTATTTACCTCCGCTTCTTGTCATCGTCAAAATACCCGATCAGTTCGGAAAGAACAGAACGGAGTTCCTCTTCTGTTATCCTTCTGTTGATGTACTTACGGGCATAAACACCGTCTTCTTTTGTAAAGAATTTTACATCAGCCACTTCATCGTTTAATTTTGACAGGGACTTTGTATCCACTCTCTTTAATTTTTTGCATACATCCGCAAACGGAATGGGACCAAACACAACCTTGACAGCGAAATTTTCAGAATAAGAGCAGGAAACGATGTCATTGCGGGCTCCGTGGAGAATAGAGACATCCCCGTAAACCCCGTCTTCATTTAACATCTTTTCACACCGCTCAGGAGACATTTCTTCTCCTGCAATATCGGCGATCTTCTGAAGCTCTTCGATCTTCTTTAAATACTCTGCTTTTTCAGAGTCAAACAGATGGACTGCCTGGTCATGAACATCTTCCTTGAGCTTGTCGGTTTCCTGTGTCTTTTCAAGGAGCAGGTCTGACAGTTCCTTATTCTTTCTTCTGAGTTCGTTGTTCTCATTGTTCAGTGTTTTTTCCATGGAAGCCCTTGCTTTAGTCACTGAGTTTAATCTTGACTTAAGCTTCGCAACTTCCCCGGAATCTTCCTTTGTTGCAGAACCCTGTCCGAGCCTTGCCTGGAGCCTTGCGATCTCACCGGTAAGGTTCTTCATGCTGAGTGCATACTTGGCTTTTTCTTCATCATTGATGGATTCCTGTTCGGCGATCGCGTTTTCACGTTCTTCCAGTTCTGCCTCCTTCTCCTGAAGTTTTGTCCGCTCCTCTTCCAGTTCTGCCTCCATCTGGTTCTTTTCGTTAAGAAAGGCTTCCTTTTCCTTTTCAAAGGCTCCCCTCTCCTCTTCGATCTGTGTCCTGGAAGATTCCAGTTCCTCTGTCTTTAACCGGATCTCTTCCAGCTGCTCATTCATGAGTGCCTGCATATTGGCAGAAACCTGTTCGCCGGAAACTGTTGATTTTTTCGCTGTCTCAAGGGAATTATGGATTGCTTCCTTTAACAGTTCGATTCCCTCTTTTGGTTCATCCGGAAGGTATTTATCCGGAGTCACATAAGAATACACATGGAGCATGCGTTTTTTTTCATTGTAAAAAGCTTCCAGTTCTTTATAAGTACTTGTGATGTTTGCAATCGCAATGTATGCAAGCTCCTGGTCTTCGACTACATAGGCATAGTCCAGTTTAAGGTCTTCCGGGGCATTTTTGTCCATGGTCACCTTAAGACTGCCATCTCCCTCATTTCTTATAAAAGAAACGTCATTACCTTTGGTAACGGGTTCTGTTCCCTCTGCCAGCTCATAAAAAGTTTTTTTACAATACTCCTGCTGGTCTTTTACAAAGGAATCTACGTAATCGGCGTTTTTTTCGTTCGATGATTCTTCTTCCAGAGGAGTAAATGTCTGCGTGGGATCATAAGTCTCTTCCTCCCTGGTCTTTACAAGGAAGTTCACGCAGCTGCCCTCGAACTGGGGGATCACCGCCTTACATACGGAATTGAATTCCCGGATATTGGTGACCAGCTCATCTACAGAATCAAACAACAGCCTTCTTCCTACGGAAATGTTCCCATTTCCCCCATAGATTTGGAATAGTGGATATCTTGTTTGTACTTCATTGTTGAACTGCTCACAGCTCTTTTCTTTGATTTGGTAGATATAAGTACGCTTTCCGGTAATGGCCACCGCACGTCCATTCGTAATGACGACGGATGTCTCGAAGTCCTTATCGTTGATCTGCATTTTATAGGAAATATAATTCTTATTTCCTTCTTCTCTGGTCTCAAAATCAGGGATCAGCTCTCTGAGTTTTCCATACAGCTCTTCCAGTATCTGTTTTTCCATCTTGCTTTTTTGCAGAAATAATATTCTGCCCTCCTTTCCAGTTTTCTATCCGCACCCTGACGGGTGCTGTCTGCTTTCTTAATATGGAAAAAAGGAAAAATTTTGTTTTTTCCCGAAATCGTTACGCCCCCTTCCTTTTTTTCTCATAATACCCTGTACCGGGGGATCACGATTTTGACACGAAAAAAAAGGACTCCTCGTGGGAATCCTTTGAAAAATATTAATTTTTTCTGCGTTTTTTTCCAAGCATCCTGTAAAGGACAGCTCCGATACCTGCAGCTCCGGCTGTCAGTCCGGCAATGATCCATCCTGTCACATTTGTGTTGTCTCCGGTCTTTACGGTTTCCTGTTCGATCGGTTCCACGTTTCCGGTTTCCGGAGTAGTCTCTTCTGTCGGGGCAGGTGTTTCCACTATCTCTTCCGGAGCCTGTGTGGTCTCTGCGGTCTCAAGTACCTTTGCAAGCCGGTCTGCTTCCTCCATGCTGCCATCTGTACCGAGTACCGTATAAGTGATGTTGTAAGTGCCGGGGGTGTCAATGTCTACCTCGGAATCATCCCTGGTGACACTGGAAACATACTCCTCGTCAAAAGTAGTTTCATCTTTTGGGAGTTCCTTTCCGCAATCTGTTTCAATATCATCCATTCCATATACATGGTCTAAAAGATTGGCTTCCACCTTGCACTGGACGGTCTTGCTCCTCTCATTTCCATGGATGTCTTTAAAAGAATAAACAACATCATAGGTACCCGGTACAGTGATGTCCACATTCTGGATGTCAACCTTTAAGGTATCCGGCTCGATCATACTGGTATCTTCAATGTTATTTTTCAGATCCGGGAGGGATTCCCCCTCCTTTACCGTGATATCCGGCAGCTTGTCAAGCATTTCCGATATCTGCACATTTTCCTGTTTCACTTTTTTTTCATTTTGCATTGCCACGTAACCGCCTCCGCAGCAGACAACTGCTGCAGCGATCACGATCCCGGCGATCAGCTTCTTGTTCATATTAGCCTCCTTTTGTTATCTTATGTCAAGGGAAGAAACAAGGACTTCCGCATCCCTGTCATCTGACAGACTGCGTATCGTGCATTTGTTGCCATTAACGGATAGCACCATGCATACCCCATAGGTTTTGTGCCGTACCATGTCGTTTTTTTTGACCGTTTTAGCCCGTCCGCTTTCCTTGAGCTGAAGCTCCCTGACGAAACGGGATACCGGTTTGCCTTTTTTGTTCCCTACATAAGTGATAAATAATCTTTCCTTTGCCCTTGTGACTGCAACATAGAACAGCCGCCTTTCCTCTTCCACCTCTTCCTGTGATATAGGGGTATCCGGGGAACCCGGCGGGATATATCCCTCGTTGCAGTCTATGATGTAAACGTTTTTCCATTCCAGTCCCTTGGAACGGTGCATGGTGCTCAGGCACACACCCTGATCATTATTATTGTTTAAGTTCATGGATCGTTTCTTTATGTAGAGCAGCCATTCTTTCATGGTGTGGAACTTCTGTGAATCCCTCTGGTATATGGAAAGCATGTGCTTCATCTCGTCAAAGTCCTGCTGCAGGCTCTCTGCATACTCCCTGAGATATTTTTCATATCCAACGTCTTTTAACAGGTAGTCAAGAAACTGCCTTGGGCTTTTCTTCCCCATTTCCCGGATATCATAAAAGTATTTCCGAATTATTTTCCTTGCGTTGTCCCTTCTCCAGTCCGTATATTTCCGGCTGGCTGCTTCTAAAAGATCTGCTTCCTGTTCCCCTCCTGCTTCATGCAGGATCAGGCGCATATACCGGTTTGGGCGGTCCGCGATCCTTTTAAAATCCCCGGGTGCTGCAATCCCCCTTGACAACCGGTAATATGCTAAAATATCATACCAGATCCAGTGTTCATAAGAATCCGGGATAGCCTCTGTACAATAATACGGGATACCCTCTTCACTGAATTTTTCAGCAACCTGTTCTGCCTGACGATTGTTCCGGTAGAGAACAGCACTTTCATTAAAGGCATATCCGCAGCTTTTTACATCCCCGGCAACGTCCTTCATCTGATGAGCAGGGCTCTCCTCTCCGATCACGCGTATCTTCGCATCCCCAGTCTGACCGCTTAAAAACTGTTTTTCATAACGGTTCTTGTTGAATCCGATCAGCTTTCCTGCACATCCGATAATAGCCGGATAACTGCGGTAATTCGTACTGATACAAAAAACATGAGCCTGCGGGAAATCTTTTGGGAAATTAAGCATGATCTCCGGTCTTGCTCCGCGGAAACGGTATATGCTCTGGTCATCATCACCGGCCACGCAGAGGTTCTTTTTCTCTCCTGCCAGCAGGTATACAAGGTCACGCTGCAGGTAATTGACATCCTGGTACTCATCTACCTGAATGTAATCCCATCGCTCTCTTAACTGCCTGAGCACTTGCGGGTTCCCGGTCATCAGTTCATATGCCTTTACCAGCATGTCATCAAAATCAATGTACCCGGTCCTTTCCTTCATCCTGCGGTATTCTTCTGACATAAAAAGGAAGTCTTTTCTGGAGATCCCTTTTATATCCTTTGGATTTACTTCTGAAGGGGACATACGGTTGTTCATGGCCGCACTGTAGAGCATCTGGAAGTTTCCGGCTGCCTTTGCCGGGTCACATACACTCTGGCATTTCCTTGCCGTTTCCAGTAAAAACTTCCACTGGTCTGAGGTCTTGATGATATTCTCCGCGGACAGGCCGCCATAAGTCATCAGGATCTTAAGGCACAGGGCATGTATGGTGGAAAATGTGATCCCGTTGGGTTCACCAAACTTCTTTTTAAATTTTACGGACATCTCCTGTGCGGCAGCTTTTGTAAATGTGATCATTAAGATCTTTTCCGGCGGGATACCCACCTCAAGCATGTGGTTGATCCTCCGCAGCAGCGTGGTCGTCTTTCCACTTCCCGGACAGCTGATCAAAATGACCGGTCCCTCCAGCTGTGCGATGGCTTTTTCCTGTTCTATGTTTTTCTTCATTTTTCTCTCCTTTTTTTTGTAACTTAACAGGATTATGGAAAATTTTTCCCTGACACGAAAAAAGCCGAAGGCAGATCGACCTTCGGCGGATTTCTGCCAGCCTGTCCAAAGGAGCCCGACTCCCTGCCCCCGCAGGGCAGGAAAGCTTACTTCTTCTTGAAGAATTTCATGTAGATCAGGGCACCTACCGCACCGATACCAACGATCAGGGCTGCAACACTGGCAATGATATTGAATCCATTCTCATCACCTGTTTTTACGGAACTTGTCGGGGTGTCGTCACCCTTCTTGGATGCACTCTGTACATCGGTTCCTGATGCTGTGGAGCTTGTGGATGTTCCATCGTTCTGGTCAGTGGAAGATGTGATGCCTGCGGCTGCATTCAGCTTGTCTAACAGTCCTTTTGCATCAGACAGATACTGCTTAACCTGGTCTTCAGAGGTGGCACTCTGGATCTTGTTTGTATAAGCGGAAATAACCTTCTGTACACTCTCTGTGTTCAGGGTAGTGTAGTTCTTCAGCTCGTTGATGGCATCCTCTTTTACTTTGTCAAGGGAAGATGAGTTCTCCTTTAACAGGGAAACGGATTTCTCTGCCTGGTCATAGATCTGTTTCATCGCATCCTCACTTGAAGTCTTATCGATGTTTTCTTTTGCCTTTGTGATGGTGTCGTTGATCTTTGTCTTTGTGGTATCATCCAGTGTAGAGGAGGCATCCGGTGCCAGGGCATCCAGTTTCTCCTTATAGGAGGTATGGAGGTCATTGACATAAGTTTCCTTAAAGCTTGCTACCGCAGTGTTGTAAATGGAAACCGCATCCTCGGATGTGGATGCCTCCATGATGTCAGTCTTGGCCTGGCTGATGATATTAAGGGCTTCGGAACTTAAGGACTTTCCGTCTGCCAGTGAAGTCAGTTTTTCGATCAGCTGTGCCTTCTTTGTGGCAAGGGCCTTGTTTTTGCTGTATTCCACGGTTGTATTCTTGATATCATTCTTTGCCTTTGTAAGGATCTCATTCATCTGTTCTTCTGACGTGGCATTGGAGATATCTGCCTTTGCAGAATCAACGATCTTGGATAAGGTAGTCTTTAACTCGGAATCAGTAACGTTCTTGACCAGGTTATCCAGTTTTGCCTGATAGGTTTTCTTTTTCTTCTCAAGCTTTTCTGCATCGCTGGCTTCTTTCTTGACTTTCTCCACCTTACCGGCGGCATCTTCAACGATCTTATTGACCTCCTCAACAGTCTTGGCATCTTTGAGGCTTTCTTTTGCTTTTGCTACGATCTCCTCTGCTTTTGCTTTGACGGTCTTATCCGTGATCCCTTCCACCAGTTTGTCAAGGCTTGCTTCTGCTTCTTTCTTTGCTGCGGAAACTTCATCTGTTGCTTTCAGTTTGCCAAGTTCTGTCATGGCATTCTCATATACCTTATATGTGTTCAGACGGGAAACATCTTTCATGGATGATACCGCTTCATCAAAGATCTTCTGGGCATCCTCTGTCTTATCTTCTTTTGCGTCGGCAAGGACATCCTTCATATCATCCACCAGCACATCCTTAAAGTCTGCATCACTTAAGGATACATACTCCACAGCGGCCTCCATAAGGGTGCATGCATCGGCATATTCTGCTACGGAGGCTTTTTCTGCCATATATGCTAACAGATCCGGATCATCCTTGTTAAGGGAGATCCCCCTCAAGCTGCTGATGGTATCCGAAACGGAAGATTTTGACTTTTCGTCAAGGGCGGACTTCATGTTTGCAAGGATCTCCTTGGAAACCGTCTTTATGGACTGGATGGTCTTAGCAGAATCAGCTGCATCGATCTGCTCCTTTGCCATGGCTACGACCTCATCCGGGAGCTGGCTTTCCGTCTGGATCGCATCCCTTGCTTCGTCAATGTTTTTCTTTGCATTTTCTTTTAAGGTATCAAGAACCCCGTCTTTCTGGTCGATCACGTTCTGGATGTCCTCTTTTGCGGAATCCAGTTCGTCATTGATCTTTTCAATACTGTCAGCCTGGCCGATGGCTTCCATAGCAGAATCATAGATCTCCTGTGCTACTGCCTTTAATTCATCGGTCTCAAATTTCGCACCATCAAAGAATTCCTTTAATGCTTCTTTTGCAGCTGTCCTCTGGCTTTCTATGGTTTCCTGTGCGAGAAGACTTTCCAGTGTGGCAGAAGCTTCCGCGGAAAGGATCTCGATATCCTCGGCAGAGGAAGCGTTTGTGATCTTTTCCTTTACTTCTGCAAGGTATTTTTCTGCAGCTTCTTTTCTTTCACCGGTCAGGGAACTGATGTCGATAGATTCGATCTCTTTGATGGCATCTTCAGTGGCTTCCTTCAGTGCCTCGTCTGTATCTCCGCTGTTATCTCCACTATTATCACCGGAATTGCCTCCATTGTTATCCCCGTTGTTGTCTCCGCTGTTGTCCCCATCGGAGCCGTTATTATCTCCGCTGTTGTCTCCGCTGTTGTCCCCATCGGAGCCGTTATTATCTCCGCTGTTGTCGCCATCGGAACCATCGCCGTCTCCCTCTGCTTTCTGGAGATAATCTTTAGCCGCATCGAAAATGGAATCAATACTGTCAAGATCAGTGATCTTTTTGATCTCCTCTTCGGATAAGGACAGATCCCCCAGCTTATCCTGGACATATCCTTTGACACCGGCGATCACATCAGTTTCCCCGTATACGGAAACAAAGGCACCGGTGATCTCCTTTACCTTATCCAAGGATGGTTTGATCACATGGGAGTCATCCCCGTCAATCCCCTGGTCACTGTAAGAGGACAGTACAAAGGAAAGGAAATCCGAAACAGTGGCAAAATTATCTTCCGGGGAAATACTCTCAAAGAAGCTCTTTAAGATGGAAACATCCTCTTTGGACATGGCACTGCCTCCGGCGGATACCTTCTGTTCCAGGGTTTCTACCACTTCGGTCAGTTTTGCCGCATACTTTGTCTCTTCTGTGGCTGATCCATCAGAACCGGATTCCTCTGTCCCGTCCGCTCCTGCAGCCGCAGCTTCTGCCTCCCTCATGATTGCTTCGAGTTCTGCGTCGCTGGTGTCCTCTACGGCACTCTCCTGGGCCGGTATTTCTGATGCACTGACTGCTGTACCGGGAGCGGCTACACAGAGACTCATGCCGAGAAGAAGAGCATTTACATATCTTTTCTTCATAACCATTATGCAGGATTTTGTTTGCATCCGCACAAACAGACATTATCCTGCCCTCCTTTTTTTTATATTTTTATTGCGGATCCTCTGCGCTGGTCATGCGCAAAGCTAAAATGACAAAAAAAGAAAAAAAAAGAAAAGGCCAGTGTAAAAACACTGGCCAAAGCCATCATGCCGCCTGGCAGTACGCCTGACGGTATGCTTTTATCAGATTTTCAGAAAAAACCACACCGGAGCCGGTATATTTATCCCAAAAACCTTTTAGGGAATAACGGATACCGTTTACCTTTCTTTCCAGGATAGAGTTGTAAAATTCCTGTATCACATCCTCGATCTGCCACTGGTCAAGGAGATTCCTTGCCGGCTTATATCCAAGCCCTGCTTCTCCTCCCGGAAGATAACCCTCCGCGGTAAGGGATACCATTACCTGCTCAAAGAACGGATCTTTTGCATATTCCTGATCCATCCTTTCCACGAGCCGCATCCACTTTTCATAGTTTTCATCATCCGCGGACATATGCCTTACAGGGTTCATATACCCCTTAACGATACCCTGTAAGATTGTTGCTGCCTGAATTCTGCTTTTTTCATCCATGATGACCTTTCTCCTTTCGTATTATAAGTTTCAAAAAGAAATATGAATATCAAAATGGAAAATAAAAAAAGCAGGACAAAAGTCCTGCATGTTTGCAGAAGTCCTGCCTCTCAAAGGAGGATGGCGAACAATACATAGATCGCCAGAAAACCTCCTCCAATGACTGCTGAACAAGCCACGGTTTTTGCAAGCTCCGGCAGCAAGGCTTCTCCTTCCGGTACATCTAAGATATCCCTGAGTTCTTCTTTCATTTCTTCAAACATAATTTTTCTCCTTTCGCGTTTCAAATTACAAAGAAAGTGAAAAAAAACAGGAGGAAATGAAAAATCATGGTTCAACCTTGACTGCCTGTACCACATATCTGGTTGCTTCGTTGCCCGTACAGGTACTTAAGGTGATGACCTTGTCCTTTACATCAAATTCCCGTCTTGTAAGCCCCAGGGTGTCCTTTACCTGCATCTTTTCGGCATATTCGACCAGTCCCTTGCCGGGCCCTTTGATCAGGGTATACGTATCGGAACCCACTTCTGCCGTATAACAGGAAAAGATCTCATACTTGCATACCTCATCCGGAGTCAGTATCCAGATGTATTTGCTTTTCTGGATGGTCTCCGGCTGCTTGAACTGTTTCAGCTGTCCGAACATGGAACCATTTTTCATGTTATGTCCATAAATGATGGTATTGCTGTCTCCCAGGTTCCTTTTGTTCTGACAGTCAGTAAAAATAGTCCCTGCAAAATTATCCTGCTTCTCAAAAGTCCGGTGCAGATAGAAATCATTATCCTTGTAATGCACTATCGGGTAGCTGATATCCGGAAGTGCTTCCACATATAGCCAGCCGACAAAATCCGGATTGATCTGCGCCAGTTTTTTACAGTCGACCTCTATAGGAGCAGTCCAGACCTTTTTCTTTGTTTCTTTGTCTACCCATGTTTCGTCTTTCACATCTGCCTTTTTTTCCGTCACTACCATGTCGGATATCTTTGCATACTCATCCGTTCCAGCCTTATATTCACTGAATATCTTATACAGGTTCCCCCCTGCATAGGCACATACTCCGATCGCCACCACAAGAATCAGGATAGTGATGAAGTTTCCCAGAAAGGCAAAGTGGTTTTTCTTCTCTTTGATTTTCAGCTGTGACATATAATCTCCTTTCTCCCGCCGGAGTTTGGATCCCCGTCAGGGTTGTCGGGGATAATGTGAGAAAAAAGTGAATTCGAATTCACTTTTTTTCAAAAAAAAGAGAAGCTTACGCTCCTCTTTTTCTTATTTGATAAACAGGCTCACTCCACATTTTCCCAAAAAGTCTGAGAACGAGATCAGGGAACCTGCCGCAACGGATACCAAAAGCACCATTCCGGTCGTCTTTAATCCCTTCAGCGGTTTTGGCCATATGACTTTCTTAAAATTTGTCTTAAATTCATTCAGTTCATTTTTCAATTCTCTCACCTGATGATCCCTTCAAATTTATATGCGCTTGTGTCTGCGTCGATCTGTCTTGCGTTCTCAATGATAACTCCGACGATAATGACTAATGATGTTCCCATAAGCGAGATGTTGGAGATATGGAATACTCCGGATAAGACCATCGGTACTGTTGCCACGATAGAGATCCCGATCCCGCCAAGGAGTGTTGTATGTTTGACTTTCTTTCTGAGATACTCCGCAGTATCTGCCCCCGGTCTTATTCCCGGAATCTGGCTTCCTGCCTTTTTCATGTTGTCTGAGATCTCCAAAACATTAAAGATAATGTTGTTGTAGAATACCTCAAAAAACAGGATCAGGGCCACATACACGATCCATCCCGCTGTGTAGTAAAACTCAGACGGGCGAAACCAGTCAGATGTATTGGTCAGGTTCACGATATGCGCCCAGACACTTCCCGATTTCGGCGTCACGACCATGGCGATCATGGACGGAACGGAGAAGATACAGGATGCAAAGATGACCGGTATGACATTGCTCGGGTTTACCGGGATCGGAAGCGTGGACTTCATGGCTGCCGGATTTACCCTTCCATTAAACTTTCTGGCATTTGTTACCGGGATCTCCCTCTTTCCGGTCTGTAAATAGACCACGAAGAATGTCATGAGGAAAATAAATACCACAAGCAGGGAAATATAAAGGGTACCCTGCGCTGTTTTATGACCGGTAAAGGCAGTCTCCCATAAGGAGAATAAGTCATCCAGTACACCGGATAAGATATTGCATGCAAGGATAAGGGATACCCCGTTGCAGAGCTTCTTTTCCGTCATATAATTTCCCACAAAAGCCAGTGCACCTGCGGAAGCTGTCCAGATAAGCGTGATGATCAGTACCCAGTACCAGGTAAAATGTGTCAGCATTCCTTTTCGTCCAAAACCGACAGACATGGCAAGCGCCTGTATGAAGGATAATCCGATCGCAGAATACAGTGTGATCTTTTTCAGTTCTTCCTGTCCGTGCTTTCCATCCCGCTTCATTTCATCCAGCTGCTTGAACACGATACTTAACAGCTCGATCACGATGGAAGCAGTGATATACGGTGAAATATTTAACGCCAGGATGGACAGGCTGCTTAAGCTTCCGCCTGTCATCAGGTCCATAAATCCCATTGCCCCGCTGCCGCCAAGTATCTGTTTTAGATAATCATGGTTGACTCCCGGTGTGGGGATCTGGTTCAACAGGCGGATGATAAACATCACGCCTATGATGAGGAGCATCTTTCTCCTCAGTTCCTTTACTTTTAATGGGTTAAAAAATCCTTTTTTTCTTGTTTTCATGAAAATCTCCTTTTAGTAAATGATTACCGGCATTCCTTTTTTACACTGGGAAAAAGCATCCCGGGCGGAGTCTTCCGGTATTGCAAAACATCCGTCCTCCTCAGGGACAGGGGCTGGATCAGACAAGAGCTCTTCCAGATCATCAATCTGCAGGTCCTCCACACTATCCGTTTCCTCTGCCGTATCGAGGTCTGATGTCTCATCAGAAATGTCCATTTCAGCTCCGTAGATACACTGTCCCGAACCAAATGGCAGGCACCAGTTTTTTCCGTCCTCTTCACTCACCGGTTTTTTCAGGGAATACACTCCGTTCTCAATGGAGCCGGATATACCGGTTGTCTGAATGACAGGGTTCCCATCAACGTAAAGGATAAACTGGCTATTTTCCTTATCCACCTCGATATAGGTATATCCGATGTCATTGGAATCCCTTTCTTTTGCTTCCTGCTCATAGACAGGGGTGCGTACATCCGTCTGTCCGCTTAAAATGGCATTCATAAGACCGTCCGTTTCTTTTTCCTGGTCGATCTTCCATCCGTAATTTCCTCCGGAAACTTTGATCTTTCTGTCATCATAAGTGACAAAATTCCTTTCTGTCCCTTTGGTGTCATACTTTGCAGCCAGTTCTTCCACATATGCAGAAACCTTTTCCCTGTTCAGCTCATCATCCACAATAAGATCCCGGATCTTTCCGATATCCAGGGTTTCCGTCCTGTCGCCGAAATCATAGGTGATGATGACATCCTGAAATTTTTTCAATGTCTCATATTTCTTCTCCAGATCTGCCTGTCTTATCTTTGGCTCCTCATAGCAGCCGGAAATATCGACGGAGCTTTCTCCTCTGCGGATGGCAGTGTCGATCAGCTCAGATGCCTGTTCGATATCCACCTTGGAACCTTCCTTTTCCGGGATCAGGATAAACCCTTCCCCTTCTTTATACAGAATCCTTGCATCTGTCGGGGCAGACATATTCTGCATACAGTCCAGACCGGAGATCTGTTCTTCCAGAAGCTTTTCATCCAGGACAAACCCCAGGTCGGTCTTTTCAAAGGAACTTTCTGGAATGAACCATAAAAGTCTGTCCTGTCCGGAAAGGAGTTTCTGCACCGTTCCACCTGATTTATATTTCATTCCGATGGATCTGGCATCGATCTTTTCCCTTCCGCCGTTTCTCTCTTCTACGGCAATCGCATAGGATTTTACTTTCTGGTCGAGCAGGTCCTGTACCTCTGCGGCGGTCTTGAATGAAACATCAAACTCATTTAACTCTGTACCCGGCAGAAAATGGGAACCAAAATAAAAATATCCGGCACCATAGGCTGTCCCCAGTACTACCAGTAACAGGGTGATGATTATGACTGCCGCTTTCTGTACCCGGTTCATACAAGCCTCCCTGCTTCCGGATCAAAATCCCCCAGCCAGTCCGGAACCTGCATTGTGACCTTCGCTGCCGGCTTTCCATCCTCCGTAAACATCCCTGCATCGATCAATTTTCTCCGTATGGCGGAAGCCCTTCCGCGTTTTCGTTTCTCAGCCTGCTCTAAAAGCTGGATTGCAGTCAGAATCCCATCCTGTTTTGCGGACAGCCGCACATCCGGTGACCGGATGGATGCTTTTTTTAACTTTTCGTATTCTGCATTCAAAAGCTCTTTGTACACTTGAACATCTAAGTCTGTCATAAGAAAACCTCCCTTTTTGAATTTTCCACCATAATATGATAAAACCGGAAAGTCCGCTCCCCACACGAAAAAAAGAGGCTCCATCGAGCCTCTTAAACCCAGTCACATCGATCTTCGTTCAGCGATCTCCGCCAGTTTTGCATCGTTGTAACGGGAGGAACCATCTGCATTTCTCGTAATGCCAAGGTATCCGTTCATACGGTCCACCTGGGTAATCTCATGGGAACCACATTTCGGACAGGTTCCGTTCATTTCAACTGCAGAATATCCGCAGCTATTACAGTAACACAGGTCAAGGTTGACGCCTTCATAAAACCCTATTTCCATTGCCCGGTTTACAAGAGATCTTATCGCTTCCTTATTGTAGTCGAGCGGATAACGGACATACTGGATCTTGCCTCCGTTGAAAAGGTTCCAGAAGCGTTTTTCCTTATCCTGTTTCTGTACCGGAGAGATATCCTCCGTCACATGACAGTGGAAACTGTTGCTTACATACGCACGGTCGGAAACCCCTTTGACTACCCCGTATTTTGCTCGGAACTGTTTCACCTGGAGTCCGCACAGACTCTCCGCAGGTGTTCCATAAATGGCATAGAGGATATGATCCTCTTCCTTAAACTCCGCAATCTTCCTGTTGATATAAACCATGACTTCATAAGCGAAATCAGAGTCTTCTGCAATAGATTTTCCATTATACAGCTCCTGGAGTTCATTTAAGGCAGTGATTCCAAAGGAAAAGGTTGTTGCCGCCAAAAGCGGACGGATCTCATCTTCAGGCTTCAGGTGTCCGCCGTAGAAACCGCCCTCGCAGTATGCAAGCGGGTTTGTGGACGCTTTCATCTTTGCCAGGTATTCATAGGTGTTGATATGTATGCCGCGGATCATCTGAAGATAATAATCCAGCACCTCATAAAAATCTCTTTTTTCCTCTCTTGCTTTGGCAAGTATCATAGGAAGATGAAGGGATATGGCACCTCCGTTAAAACGGCCTACAAATACAGGCTTATCGTTTTCATCTGCAGGATTCATACCTCCCCTTTCATACCACGGGCTTAAGAATGCCCTGCAGCCCATTGGGGAGATTACACGTCCGTATTTTTTGTAAATACCCGGGACATATCCTTCTCCTGTAAGGCTTAACCAGTCTGGATACATAGTCTTTGAGGAGCAGCTTAATGCATCTTCATAGATGTCATGATTAACGCCGCCTTTACAGTGTAGGTTTTTGTCATAAAGGAAAACGTATTTCGGGAACAGTACCGGGATCTTAAAGCCTTCTTCTCCCTGCCCTTCCTCATGGACCTTCATCATGACATGACTGCACATCCGTTCAAACCGGCTGACACCAAGCCCGAAGGTTACGGTCACGAACGGATAATCTCCACGGGAAGAACCAACAGTGTTTAACTTATACTCGATTCCCTGCCAGCCCTGACGAAATTCACGCTCGATCCTCTTCATGACGAAATCATGAGCCCGCTCCACTGTTTTTGCCGGAAGCACGATCACAGAGAGGACAGCCTGCATTTCTTTGATATACTCGTCCGTATATCTTTTGTAACTCTTCTCCGCATAGTATCCCAAAACTTTATCGATCTCGGGAACGGTAAAGCCGCCATACTGCTGTGCAGCGGTATTAAGGATAATGTCTCCGATGACATCAAACGCCGTATCAAGGGAAGACGGTTCATTGTAATGGATACCGCCCATCTTAAAGCCGCCTTTTAAGACATGTTCCATGTCAAACAGACAGCAGTTCATGGTGATCATACGGGCACTTTTGTCATGCACGTAGATATAACCGTCCTTGTCTGCCTGACGTTCCTCTTTATTAAGAAAGAACTCCCGGTACATGGTCTTTTCGTAAGCACCAAAGATCAATGCCCTTTTGGTGGATACCAGGTTGCCGTCGGAGTTGGCATTGCTCCGGTCGACACCAAACAGCACCTTGTCAGCCTCCCCGTTTACTTCTGCTAACATCCGGGCCATATCTGTTTTGTAATTTCTGTAGTCCCGGTAGCATTTTGCAACCTTCGGATTGACCTCATCTAAGGCTTCCTCCACAAGGGAGTGCATGGTAAGGATCGGTACCTCTGCTTCATGGATATTTTTCAGAACCAGCTCCACGGTTCTTTCTTCATCTTCCGCGGAAAGGGTTTCTCCGATCCTTTTTGCAGATGCATTGATGGCTCTGACGATCTTCTCACCGTCAAAGGACTGTTTTGTTCCGTCTTTCTTGATCACATAGATGTCTTTAATCTTCATAGATTTTTCCTCCTTATTCTGGATCTCTCCTATCGTTTTTTGTTTACTTCTATAAACTGACAATTTTCATATTTCATAAAAAAATGCCCCCTTGCGGAGGCATAAAAAAGTGAATTCGAATTCAATTTTTTGGATTGTACACCCGGCAGTCCAGGGCGAATAACCGGTCAGACATTTCTCCCGGTTTTGTTTCTTCCCTTGCTGACCGGAACATGTACATCTCAGCATCCATGCAGTCAACGTGATGCAGGATGGATGCTTCCGGGATTGCCGGCAGTGTGACTGCACCCATTTCCCTTTTTCCATGATGGGAAAGCAGCATATGCTGGAGAAGGAGTGTCTTTTCCTCCGGAAGGCCCAGTTTCCTTGCACACTCTCCGACCATTTCTGCACCAATGAACAAATGTCCCAGGAGATTTCCGTCCGGTGTGTAATCAATGCTCATGACGCTTGAACAGGAAAGCTCTCTTACCTTTCCAATATCATGCAGGATCACACCTGCAAACAAAAGATCCCTGTCCAGCGGAAGGATGGTTTTATATACCTTATACAGCTGGGATGCAGACTGTAACATGGTATACGTGTGGTACAATAGCCCTCCGCGGATGTTGTGATGGACAGATTTTCCGGCCGCCCATGTAAGCAGCTTCTCGCGGTTTTCCTCTAACAGGGTGCAGACAAGCATGCCATATACCCCAAGGCCTGTCGCAAAACTGTGGATCTTGTTGAACATATCAACAGGATCCATAGGTGCGGATGTCACATAAGCCTCCGGTGATTCATCTGTCAGCAGATAAGACTGGACGGTATATGAGGTACTGCCCTTATAGAGTTTTGCATCGACCCGAAGATCAAGTACCTGTCCTTCCTTTGCAGTAAACTCCTCCCTGGTGCAGTTCCAGTAATTTGCCGTTACGGTCTGTTCCCCGTCTGTGAAATTTAAGACCAGGTACCGGGTTCCTGATTTTGCACCTCTCTCCTCGATCCCTGTTAACAGGGCGCGGATCTGCTCACTTTTTCCAACTTCGATTTCTTTAAATTTCATTTGTATTCTCCTTTCGTTTTGAAATATAATGGCAATATGATTTTTTAGCCAAAAAATAAAATTAAGCATATTATCCCTAAAATAATTGGAGGACTTTCATGAATAAACTTATAGTCAAAAAAATACTCAGTACCGTAAAGACCACGCTCATTGCTTTTCTCCTGGCATTGTTTGTGGTGACCTGTATCATCATCAATGCAGTCATTCCATCCGAGTCAATGGAGAAAACGATCATGACCGGAGACCGGCTGATCGGAAACAGACTTGCTTATGGGATCAATCTTCAGATAGGGGATAAACAGATATGCAAAAAGATGCGTGATCCAAAACGGTTCGATATCATCATTTTCAGATATCCGGACGATGAATCCGAACTATATATAAAGAGGGTCATCGGACTCCCCGGAGAGACAGTGGAGATCAAAGACGGGGACGTCTATATTGACGGCAGCAAAAAACCTTTGGATGACAGTTTTACCGCGGAGAAAACAGAAGGCAGCTTTGGTCCATACACAGTCCCAAAAGACTCTTATTTTGTCATGGGAGACAACCGGAACTGTTCTTATGATTCCAGGTTCTGGGACAACACCTATGTCAGGTTCGACGAGATTCTGGGAAAAGCAGTGTTCAGATATTACCCTGGTTTCAAACTTATTAAATAATGAAAGGACGTTCAAGAAAAACTGAACGTCCCTTTTTTATCTACAGTTCGCCGACACTTCCAGATCCACATTTGCCTTGCGGGAAGCATCCTCCGCGGACAAACCTCTTGCAGCCCATCTCAGAGCCGGAAGATATCCTTCCGGTTCGTTTACTTTTCCGCGGATTTCCTCACAGACATCCTCTCCCAGGATCAGGATCAGACCTTCCTCTTTAAGCCTGGAATATTTGTCCTGTCCATAAGATTTCAATTCTACGAAGTCCTTAAACCTGGGATTTCGTTTTTTCCTGAAAAGCCTGATTGCTTTTTCGCATCGTGGATTGATTCCTTCTCCTATTCCCGGCAGGTCTTTTGTTTTCTTGCCTTTCTTTGCAGGCTCTTTCACCTCGGCATCCTCTGCAAAGGTTTCTTCCAGGATCCCGGCACCGGTCTTTGCCAACTCATCCGCCTTATCGTTGTACGCATCCCCGGAATGGCCTTTGACATGTACAAATCCGATATCGATCATGCCAAAGAATCCTCTCATCTTATCCCGATATTCCTGTGTTTCTTCTTTTTTTGCCTTCCACGTACCGGTCACCCATCTTTCGATCCCAACATAATCATAATGGATTTCCACGGCAGTACAGCCATATTCCAGTGCTTTCTCTACGGCAAACATCGCTGCGTTGATTTCCCCCGTAACATTCCAATGGATTCCCCTGCAACTTCCACTGAAATATTCCGGAGCCTCATCCTCATACAAAAATACGACACCCCATCCGCAGAGATCTTCTTTCTTATTATAGCTTCCATCTACATATGCAACCGCTTTGTTTTTCATCATTTTCTACCACCTTCCTTTTGTTTTAAGATACACCTTTTTCAGTAATATGATTTTTGGTGCGAAGAAAACCTCCTGCAACTGTAGAATCTTTCCAAAAATACATTTCTCAATCGGAACCGGGTTCCGATTGACTCTCCTTTTTCTCCTGTTCCTGTAAAAACGCATCCTGCACATCCCAATAGGAAAATGATTCATCCGCGGAAAAGTAATATTTTGCAATCGGAATCCGGTTCTGATTGTATAGCCTGCCGGTTCTCTGAACGAATCGGAACCCTGTTCTGATTTAAAAAAAGTGAATTCGAATTCACTTTTTTCCAACAAAAAAGGAAGAACATTTCTGATCTTCCTTAATTGTGTATTGTTCAAAAAAAGAAATAAACAGGCCCTCCTTTCTTTTTTTCTTTATTATATCTTATCCATAATATGCCAGATTCTCATACGGAAAATCTTTATCTCTCATACATATATCCGCACACTTCTATTTCCAGTGCCTCAGCAACTTCTGTATCAATCCCTTTCTCTCTCAGAAAGGCTATTGTATCCTGACAGAGTTTTGTATAGCTTTTTTCCGCGGATGGTAATTTTAACATTTCCCCATATAGGATCCCTATGGACTTTACTGCCGGTGGGTAATATATATCCGCGGATTTTAAAAGCCAGTAGATCGACAGAAGATATTGTGCTGTGGAGTCCCCACATCTCGCATCTTCCGTTAAGATCCTTTCATCTGCCAGGCTTTCCTGCCATATGTCACACTTGAAAGATTTTCTCGCTGTTTTAATATACTGAAGCAGCATGTCTTCTATTTTTTTCTCATCCGTTCTTTTAATCTCTTTAAATAATCTTTTATCCATAGTATTTTCCTCCTCAGCTGTAATAAAATATACGGGCCTGTCTATTTCTTATGCCCAAAGGATACAGCTTGTTATGCCATTTGTTTTATGATACGAATTATCTAATATCTGATTATTCTTGAGATTTTTTATCTGTTTTCTAACGGTTAGAAAAATCAGGCTCTCTAACTGCTTGCGAAAACTTTTTCTATCTTATATAATAGAAAGAAAAACGAAAGGCGGCATAACAATTGGATACAAACGAAGAAAGCTCTCTTTATTTACGGTATAAAACATCTGCTGTCTTTATTCGGAAATATTTGTCAGATGAACTCGTTGATCTCTATGAATTCCGGATTAAGGATAAAGCTCCGGAAGACGTTTTAAAAAAGAAATATCTTTGTGAAATATCAGAACTATCTGATGCTTCGGAAATATCACTGGAAGATATAATCTCTTACGGGCTATACATCGCACTTTCCGCGGAGCCATTAAACCAGGCAATTTCCTCTTATCTTGCAAAAAAAAGGAACTATAAAAAGAACTGGTACAGACCAATCCAGGAAGAATTAAAAGGCAAAATAACCGCTGGTAACCCAGAGTCATTGAGACATTATGCAGAGGGAGTACAAATCGCAAAAAGATATGAGAAAAAAAATATAGACATAGAAGAATGTATGGCAGAAACAGCAAAGATCATTGACGAATGGAAAAAAAATCGAACCGCCTACCTGACAGACTTTTTCTTTTGTCCAGACAAACCTGACTATTCCGTTGCCAGAGCCTTCCTGTATGACATTACGTGTGAATCATTACTGATCCTGCAGAATCAATTCAATGGTTCTCTGGAAGGTTTTAACATGAAGGTGCCATCAGATTTTACAACTAAACCATTATCCTCCTATCGTACAGCGGACATTGAAGCAAAACCCTCAATCACCCCTAATAAGGAAGTTGTATTATCTTCGAAGTATACCTATCAGGATGAAGACGATGGAACAAATGTTATGGATATGAGATATACTCCACTTCTTCCAGCCGATTTTACAGTCGATATGGAAATGACGGAGGAACAGTTGGTTAAAAAATTAAATAATTTTAACATTGGAGTAAATGTCCGCGAACTAGACACTATGGATCAGGCTATCGTTACTCAGCTATTTAGCATGATAAGCGGTGAAAATATTGGAGAGCCATTTATTTCCTGTGACTTCAGGGATTTCGTCCAAAAGGTCGGCCGTCGAGAAACCAGACCAAGGAAATCCACTTACGATGATATAGCGTCCCGGCTCCAACGTCTGAAATATCTCGGATACTCCTATACAGAGTATAACAAGGAAACAGGAGATATAAAAACGCAGTCAAGTATCGGCTTCATTAACTCCATAAACATTGACAGGGAACAGAACATACTGACATTCTCCCCAAGTGCGGAGTGGAAGAATAGTTATATAACTAATTCTTATATACAGATCGAAGCTGAATCATACACAAGGATATCTTCATATCAAACAAGAGCCATCCTGATGCTTCTCCAACAGGAACGACTTGCCTGTTATTCAAGAGGGATGAATGAAACTACCTTAACCATCAAATTTTTCCGAACGCATATGAAATTGATAAAAGTACCAAATTCTGTGTTTATTAAGGAACTCACAAAACACCTTGACACGCTGATAGCTGAAGGGGTAGTCGTAGAAACTTATGAACTTGTACACAGGAATACTTCAGTCAGGATTAGTTTTAAAGAACTCACGAAAACGGAAATAATAGCTTACGGATATTCCGAAACCCACCAGTTAGAAGATAACAATAACTTACAATAACAGATACCGCCCATGGATTAAAAACCATGGGCTTTTTTCAAAAATACCCTGTTAAACGTGTCGTTTGTTTATTTTTAAGATTTTCTTTTCAAAATAAAAGCAATTTTTCCCTTAAAATTAAAATTTACCCTGATAATAATATAATTTTACCCTGTTATGACAATTTTACCCCGTCAAATGTGTCGTTTGTTTATTTTCGTTGTATTTTACCCTGTTATATGTGTCGTTTATTTCATTTTAAAAAATTACCCCGTCAAATGTGTCGTTTGTTTTTCTCGTAAAAAATCATTTTTCCCTGTCATGATAATTTTACCCCGTCAAATGTGTCGTTTGTTTTTTCAGGAATCATAAATTTACCCACTTTGCATTAATTTTACCCCGTTAAATGTGTCGTTTGTTTCTAAAAACAGGCAAATTTCATAATATAATTAATTTTACCCTGTCAAATGTGTCGTTTGTTTTTTTTAAAATTATAAATTTACCCACTTTGAAAAATTTTACCCCGTAAAATGTGTCGTTTGTTTCTAAAAAAAATCAAGATTTACCCCTCTGATCCAACTTTACCCTGTCAAATGTGTCGTTTATTCTTTTAAAAATCGAAATTTACCCACTTTGAAAAATTTTACCCTGTCAAATGTGTCGTTTGTTTTTTTCTGTTAAACACTGTGGTTTTAACAAAATTTCATTTCTGCCTCCAAAATAGGGGCAGATTTTGACAAAAAAAATAGCAGGCGTTAAAATACCCACTATTTTGTGACTTTTTTTTTGATTTACAATCTCCCCCAATTATTGTATAGTGGGAAATAGAAAAAAATGTCTCCAGAATTGGGACTCCGGAGACATTGGGAATAGATAGGTCCAACCGCCAAGAAAGACCTTATAACCAATCATTAATCTATGACTGGCTTCTGGGATTATTATATCTTAACAGAAGTTTATTTGCAATACCCTTAAGCCAGTTTTTTAGGTTTTTTAGTGATACTTAAAAACAGGAGCTGGGGTATATGAAAATAACACCGTATGCCAGAGTCGGTAGATCTCCATTGATCAAAGCCGTCGGTCTGCAAAAAAATTTCAAAGAAGTTTTCTATACAGAAACTCTTGAGCTGGATCGCTATGCATCCGGCTGTTTTTCGTGTCCAAATTACAAAAATGTGGAATTTGCCGAATTTATGCCTCCGCAGATTCAGACAAAGGCGAAACAATGCTGCGCCAGCTGCCCGTTTGCGCAGTATAAAACAGTTTACAAGGAACATGTAAAATATATTAATGAAAAAAATATGTTCGGGTATGCGAGAAGGCTTACTGCCATTCCGTTAAAACTGCTGCTAGTATATCATTTCGGTTCCCCGAATCCGCAGGGGATCGTCCGCGGATATAATACAACACAGCTTGCTGCTTACCTTGGATGCTCTCCAAGGTCTGTTCGTAATGCCAACATAACTCTCGCGGAATACGGTTACATCCATGTTTTGGAAAGCCTTAAAAAGAACCACTTTGACGTGATGCTTATGGAATACAAGGATTATGCCAAGACTGCAAGGGAAGGCGGCCGCGGATATGCTACTTTTAACAAGGAATTTCTCGATGAGATAATGCAGATCACAGATATTAACCAGTTAAGAGTTTTCTTACGTATTGCTCTCGATCTGGATACAAAAAAAGATCCGGAAGAAGAAATCTCCTATTCTTCACTGCAGCGTTTTCTTCCTGATTACTGTAAAAAAGGCGTGATCCAGAAGGCTCTTTCTGCAGCATCCCGTCTATATGATCTTGTATTTGATAATGATAAGATCAAATTTACATTAAATACAATCTTCCATGGAAGGACGGAGTATGAAAACTCCCAGATCTCCGGGGAAAACGAAATATCTGAATACATACGAAAAATTGACACATCCATTGAAGCAGTCAATCAAGCGATACTGGAAGACAAGCCTTTTGAGGCAGATTTTCTTTCCGATCAGGAGATTGAGCCTTCCATAGCATCGAAGATTAAGAAAGAAAAATTGTACGTGGCATTTGATCTCTCCGCGGAAGATTTTAAAGATCTTGGACTATTGGTTTCTACTTATTCTATAGATGCGGTCAAGAAAGTAATAAGATACATACATAAAAACTACGTTGCCAAATTAAAGACGATCGATAATTTTGGTGCATTAGCCCGAACGCTTTTAAAAGATGAAACATTTCCACTAAATCTGCAGTCTGTTTCCCTGTAGCAGGTCTTATTTTTGTGCGCTTTTTTATCTCTGCACTACTCTCCCACCCCTTTATCCTCCATTAATGATTCCTATCAGTTGTAAGATTGCTATAATCAGCTGTTTTTTTATTTACTGCCGGAAAAAATTCATCCACATAAATAATAATTTATTCCACAAGAGAAATTATTCATTCACTTTTAATATATTTTCATCCACATTCGGGAAAATTAATTCCACAATAAAAAAATATATATCCACTTCCGCAAGTCTTTCATCCACGGCCTTCTTTTTTACGTCCACACACATATCCTTATCTCCCCCTCAAAATTGACCTAAACACTTGCTGTTACAAAGATTCTTATGTATCTCTTTTACCAATTATGTTTAATTATGTTTAATTATATAAAACTCTGTATAGATTACTCTCCTACTCTCCTTCCCTCCCACATATTTCATCCAGCAATATATTCTCCATATTTTCTTTGTTAGAAAAACGAAAGGAGAAATAACAAATGAACAAATTAGAACTTCTAACAAAGGAACTCAATGAAGCTTCCAGAATCTATTACACAGAAAACAGACAGATTATGAGCAACAAGGAATGGGATGCTAAATATGATGAGCTGGTTTCCCTTGAACACAAACTGGGATACTCTCTTCCTGACAGTCCGACAAAGAATATCGGATACCGTGTCGTATCCCACCTTGAAAAAGTTACCCACGAGGTCCCTGCCCTCTCTCTGGATAAGACTAAGGACAGGGAAGCACTTGCTGCCTGGTTAAATGGAAGAACCGGAGTCCTGTCCTGGAAGATGGACGGACTGACTGTTGTTGTGACCTATTTAGGTGGAAAGCTTGTCCGTGCAGTGACCCGCGGAAACGGTGTTGTAGGGGAAGACATTACCCACAACGCCCCGGTGATTCATGGCATGCCAATGACCATTCCGGAAAAAGGAAAAGTCATTGTCCGCGGAGAAGCAGTAATCAGCTATAAGGATTTTGAGCAGATTAATCAATCTCTTTCAGATGGTGATACTTATCAGAATCCCAGAAATTTGGCTAGCGGAAGTATACGCCAGTTTGATTCCAGAAAGTGCGCGGAACGACAGGTACACTTTAAAGCATTTACTTTTGTTAATGCTTTGGAGTATACCGATACATACGACGGTTCTCTCCGTCTATTGCAAAAATGGGGATTTGAAATTGTAGACTACCAGATGGTATCTTCAGAAACAGTCGTAGATGCAATCAATAAGTTCGAGGAAATGATTGAGAAAAATCCTTATCCGTCGGATGGATTAGTTTTAGTTTTCAATGATCTTGCTTACGGTAAAGCACTCGGAACGACAGGAAAGTTTCCTAGAAATGCGATCGCTTTTAAATGGCAGGACGAAACAGTCGAAACAGTTCTTCGTGATGTCGAATGGTCTGCATCAAGGACGGGGCTCATCAACCCGGTTGCCGTCTTTGATACGATACAGATTGAGGGAACAGATGTATCCCGGGCAAGCCTGCACAATCTCAGATATATGAGGGATTTACAGCTCGGTATCGGAGATACGGTTTCCGTCTACAAGGCAAACAAGATCATTCCGCAGCTGGAAGAAAACCTAACTGCAGGTGAAAATCCTCCGGTCCCGGTTCCGGCAAAGTGCCCGGTCTGCGGACATGATACGAAACGGCGAATCGGGGCGGATGGTCTTACGGAGTCTCTTTACTGTACAAATCCAGACTGTGCGGCAAAACATATCGGAATGTTCGAGCGTTTTGTATGCAGGGATGGATTAAATGTAGTAGGGCTGTCCACATCTAAGTTAGAACAGCTGATCGACCACGGTTTTATCAGAAACAGGACTGATCTTTTCAACCTCAGTCAATATGAGGGTGAAATTGCTTCATTTGATGGATGGGGAGGAAAATCAGCAGGAAAACTGATGCAGGCTATAGCCAAAGCAAGAACTACGACATTCCGTCAGTTCTTCTACTGTCTGGGAATTCCAGGCTGCGGACATGACGTGGCGAAGATCCTGGAAAAAGAATTTGGCAAAAAAACCGGATGCAGCAAGACTGCTCTCCTGTCCAATCTTATTGGTACTGCTGATATCCTTGATACTTTATCTATGGATGGGATCGGGGATGTACGGGCAAAGGCCATGCAGGACTGGTTTGAGACGAATGAAGCAGAATACAAAAAACTGCTAAATCTTCTCACCATTTCAGATGATCTGATCCAGAAGAAAGAAATATCAGCTTCCTTGGAAGGGATGACCTTTGTGATTACTGGAGCAGTCCACATCTTCAAGAACAGAAATGCGTTGAAAGAAGAGATCGAATCCAGAAATGGAAAGGTATCCGGTTCTGTTTCTTCAAAGACAGATTACCTGATTTCCAATGAACCATCCACTTCTGCCAAGTCTGTGAAAGCAGCAAAACTTGGTGTGCCGGTCATCACGGAAGAGGAATTTTTAGAAAAATTTAAAACACAGGAGGAAACATTATGAAATATGTACTTATTTTTTCTGACGGCGAAAGCATCGAGGCAGAAACATGCGAAACAAGAAAAGAGGCTCATGAGAAGATGGTCAAGTCTTATGAAGAGTATTATCCGGAAGACCAGAATGAAACCTGGGCAGATATGTCTTATCTCGGAGAAGAATCTGCACTGTTGTACTTAAACGGCGACGGAACCTGTTGCTGGAGCATCTATGCTGTGCCTGAAAGCAGCCGGGAACTTAGGAGGAATAACATGAGTAAGATATTATGCCATCCTGAAGACAAAAGTATATGTACTTTTATCAGTAAGGGAAGCCGCTGCATTTGTGGCTCTAACTGCTTTCATTACAGAGATGTAGATGGAGTAATTGCCGGATATTGTAATGCCTGTGGCAGGCTGCGAGGATATCCGACAAGAAAACCTGATGGATTATGGATAACTAAGGAAAATTGATATGCTCTATCATGTGAGCTTATTTCCGGTCAAACAGTTTTATCCCAGGATACCTGTTTCCAGATGCTGCGGAGAAAATTCCTATATATCCAGAATTTCGTTCAGCCAATTCTCAGCGTTGAAGGCTTTAAGTGCCATTCCGGAAGGAGGACGAAATATCTCCTGTATGCTGAAACTTGGAATCTGCCCGGTATTATATGTCTATACAATACCGGAGGATCAATGTATTCTGATACATTACCCGGAAGAAAAAGCAAAAGGGATACGGTATATGGAAGATATTTTGGAATATGTACCAGATTCCGATCTGACTGGGGAATGCTGGCTGTTAGATAAACCAGATATGGATATGTTTACCTGCCGCACATTTTATGTCTCGCATATTGAGTTTGACATAAGTGATGTTGATCTCTATATCATAAAAAACATTGAGTTGGAGCCATGTGTCAATCCGGAAAGCAATCTGGATAGACTTTTTGCCAAATTTCGTTGTAAATGCAAACCTGATGATCCGGGATTATCGGAATTTTACTATCCGGGAAATGAGAATGCTTTTCTAACATACATATTGGATATATTTGAAGAAAAAGGAGAAAATTATGGAATATAGTATTACAGAGGAAGAATTAAGAGAAATCATTGAGATGTTGGGAAACGGCTGGTACTGCGAAACAGTAGAGGCCGATGAAACCTTGTACGTCCGTTTTTCAGACGGCGAGGAAACCAAAGACTATGAGCTTATATGTTGTTAAACAAAGGAGGAAATCATGATAAGATTAAGCGATGCTTTATTTATTTCAAGTGAACCGGATTACGACACTGTAATCGCTATCCGCATCAAAAACGGGGAATATTATTTCCTTGGATGGATGGAAAACACTGAAGGCTATAAATATGTAATAGCAAAACATCCGGAGGAGAACCTTCTCGACAGAGACTGCTTTTCTGATGCAAACAGCCTCTATTGCAACATTATAAGCTGTGATGGATACAACGATGCATATCTGTCAGCTAAGAGTGAAAATCCATATTCTGATTTTCTCTCAAATATCAAATGTTATGAGAGAAATGCAATGTCGGATGCTGATAATCATGACATCTTCTCTCTTACGATGGATGAAATCTATTCTATTTGTGATGCATTAAGAGATGGGGATTATGTTTTCGTGATCGATGATTTCAGATAGGAGGAATGGATATGGGAGCATTGAAGAGCCGCGATTTTATTTATAAGGGATTGCAGTTCCATTTGAATGATGCGAAGTATCATAATGAATTTACTCCAAAATATCTTTTGATGTTCTGGAATGATTCCTTTGGTTACTGGCAGGAACAGATTCATGTGAGTTCAAAAAAGGAAGCTCTTGCGTACATCAGAGAGTGTGAAAAGTCGCACTGCCGGATGTTTGCCTGATTGTTCAAAAACGAAAAGACATGCAGATGCATGTCTTTTTTTCAATCGGAACCCGGTTCCGATTTCTTATCCAAGAAGTTCACGCAATTTTTCAATCTCCGCGGATGAAAGCGTCACGCCTTTTCCCATCTTTGTACGATCCTGGTTCCAGCTACGGATGTCATATTTTGGATCTCCGCCATTCCAGGATACGATGTTAACTTCTTTCTTCCAGCCATTGCTTGACTCAGAAAGTACGCCGATACTTTTAATGATTTCGAATTTTAATTCTGCCATTCCTTATTTCTCCTTTTTTTCTTTATCATAATTAATTTTTTGATTTCTTTTTAATGGTGCGAAAAAATCCCACTGTTTTTATTACATCGCATGAACCTTCATATTGACACAAATAAAAAACGAAAGGAGAAAATTATGTATCAGTTAATCAAATCTACTTCATTTGGAGGTATTTCCGTAGAGGAAAGCCTAAGTCTGTCGTTTCTTCAGGAAAAAATGAGAAAGGATTTTCAGGAGATCACAAAAATGAAATCTGTATCCGCTTCCGAACTCTCAGACAAAGCAGCGTTTATTCATGCAGGAGCTGAATGCTACCACTGGCTGATTAGGGAGGAATGCTGCAAGGTGGCAGTCCGCGGAGGTTTTCTGGAGGCCTCAGAGATTAATGACCCAGATTATCCTGGGATTTCTGTTGATTTTACCAGAGCTGATGGTGACATCATGCCACTTGCTCTTATCGAGCAGAAGGAAAATCATCTTAGAGCTGTTGTGTATACAAAAATGTACAAGGAAGAACCAGAGTACAATGAGCCATTCGAATATGACAGCGAAATGATACGGAACCTTTGCTTCAGTTCCTATATTCAGGATGATAATTCCGTAAAATATCCTAAGAATTTGTCTTACAAAAAATTTTGTCAGACAGTATTTGAGGACAGGATGTATATGAAAGAAATCCTTTCTAATGAGGAATATCGATCATACGAGAATTATCTGCAAATGGCAGAAAATGGATATTTGCCTGAATGAATGGATCATATTAACAACGTAGACTCTTCTCAATCGGAACCCGGTTCCGATTGAAATGAGTCTTTTTTTTGATAATAATTTGATACGATCCAGATATTATTTTGACAGTTTATTCATATTTATAATTGAATTTTATCTTGGCATGATTTAAAATGATAACAGGATAAAATTGAAATAATCAAAATGATAACGAAGGATAAAAGCTGATTTTATGGAATTCAAAGATTTTAAAATTAAAATATTACCGCTTACCTGTCTGGAAAAAGATCCTTTAAATGAAGAGGCATATCTGGATACAGATGTAAGCAATCTTGCTGAATCAATGAAGGATATAGGTTTCTTTGGAGATCTTGTAGCATACCCGATCGAAGGAGAAAAATACCGGATCGAATCCGGGCATCGTAGATATGACGCAGCCATGCTTGCAGATATAACAGAAGTTCCTGTCTTTATTACTGAACCTCCCCAAAATCTGGTTGAACGAAGAAAAAGACTAAATCAGTGGAATGACTACGCTCGTCCAACTACTCCGCTGGGAACTGCCAAATTGATCGATTTTAAATATCACACATATAAAATGGAAAATGACTACCTGAAAAAAATAGGAAAGAACACATTTCCGATTCTGGAACGAATCTCCAAAGAAATGAATATATCTATAGCACACATATCAAAAATGAGGGCATTACTTAAGTTAAATCCGAAAATGCAGTCCTTAGCAGAGAGTGGAAATTATTCATGGGCGATTTTAAGCCAGGCAAGTCAGCTTAATGATTTCCAGCAAAATATGCTATACAGAAAGATTACAATGCAGGGCAGTATTCAATCTGCTGTTTCGGGTAATTGGATCAAAGACGAGATCGATAAAGCGAAATGTATAAAAAAGGATTACGTGTATTCTGTATACAGGGAAGAAAAATCAGATCATCCTGGAGTTAAAGAAAAAACTAAATTCCGTCATAAAGACGGATATAAAAGGATAGAAAAAAGCTATGATTTTCTGAAATCTGCTTTTGAAGATGATTCGATCATTAAGGCGAATCGTCTTGAGGATTGCTTATCTATCCTGATTGAGATGCAGGATGATCTTAATGATTATATCGCTGAGATCAAAAAGAAAATAGAATGAAAGAATCTTCCCAGAACGTTAAAAAAAGATCTTCCGATTTTACAATCGAAGGATCTTTTTAATATTGATGAAATTGTTATAATCAGAACCGGGTTCCGATAAAAAAGTGAATTCGAATTCACTTTTTTATCTGTCGGTTCATGCAGCAAGACTCCAGATACCGCGGCTTTCGGATACAAAATCCGGATACATCTGGAGTACCTGTCTGACTTTATCCTTCCAGTGTGGATTGGAATATGCCTTCGCATACCCTTCCACTTCTCTGTAGATATTTGAAAGGGAGGATGCTCTTCCAAGCTTTTTGAGTACTGCAAAAACAACATCCCGCCAGGTTGCGGATCTGCTGTCCCTGATATCCAGTTTCTTTTTGAGTGGAATCTGAAAATCAAGAATATAAGGAGCTATTTTTTTGAGTATGAGAATATACTCATGTACGATCGGGACAAAGTTTTTGGAAGAATAACTTCGACCTCCAGAACAGGTATTGTGCTGCATTTTAATGAGCACCTGTTCAAGTCCGCCTGGTTTTACGATGTCCGTTAACATGGAATGTAACCCGTTTCTGCGGACATCTCCCATTAAGATTCCCATTCGTGCCCCACTCTGTAAAGAGGCGAAATATTTCATAACGATACCGTTTAGGGCTTTCATAAATGTTTCCCATGGCATCTGCCCCAGGTCACATTTTGATAATTCACCACTTGGGTCCGGATACATAGAACCGGCATAGGGGATCCTGATCTCAGCTCCATATGGCGGATGCATAAATAAAAAGTCGGCATCTGTAAACTGTATCGGAACTTCATCTGTCACTGCGTTTACGCATAAGATCCCGGGACGTACCGGCGTAGGATTTAAGTCCGCTCCAACATAACCAATTTTCATATCTTTGGCTACATCAAAACCGGTCCCTGATCCAGCAAATAATTCTGCGAATTTTTTGACCTTATACTTCCAGATCAAAAATGCCTGATACCAGCCAGAGCAGTTCCCCCTGTATTTTGGGTCTCCCCATGGTCCTCTGTCAGGAAACGACAGGACCGTACTGTCGTTCTCCATAAGCCTTGCAATAATTTCATTTCTGTTCATTTATTTTTTCTCCTTTCGTTTTTCTTTTGCAATATAAAATGAAATTATTAGAGGCAAAATAAAAAAAAGAGATAATGCAGTACATTATCTCTTACAATCAGAACCCGGTTCCTATTTAATTTGCAAAGCGGTTCATTAATACTTCTATCTTTTCAGAAATGATCTTACTCAGATCTTCCAGCTCGTTGATCGTTTGTTCCAGATCCTTCTCTGGAATCACATATTCATCTTTTAATACCTCTGTTAATTCAGAAGAGTATTTTTTGATCTTTTTTGTGGCAACCTTTGGCTTGATATAACCAGCTGCTTTAGACTTTGGAGCGTTTGCCTGTGTAACTGCTTGGCCCTTGTTATTTTCCTGGTCTATTTTTATCTCTTCCTGCTTTAATTCCCTGCATTTTTTGATGATCCATGCTTTTGTAACCGATTCCGGTTCATTTAGAATATCAGATACAAGTTCTTCCTGTTTTTGTTCAGAAAGAGTTACTGCATCTGTAAGTGCAGTCCAGGAATATTCTTTGGAAGCAGCCATTTCCTGCAGTTTTGGGATCAATTTAAGAAGAGTACGATATTTGTTTATGGTTCTTACATCCAGACCCATGAACGCACTGACTTTCTTAATAATGTCTCCAGATTCAATTAAATTTCCATCTTCATCTTTATCAAGCAAGTCGTTTTCTTTTTTATATTCATATTCATCTCTGAATGTATAATACAGATTATCTGCGACCCTTGCCGTAATGATGGGATTTTTATCCCTTTCTAACAGGTTCGCGCCAAAGAGACGTCTCTTTCTTTCATACTCTGTTTTGGGAGGTACGGTTTCCAAAACAGGTATTGTTTCTATTCCTGCTTTTCTTGCTGCAAGTCTTCTTCTGTGACCGGATTCAATACGGTATTTTCCTCCTTCAATCGGATATGCAAGAATAACACCCTGGAAACCGTATTCTTTCATTACTTCCGCCAGATTATCTATTTCGTATTCACTTCCGTATATAGTTATATTGTCAGGATCATCTACCAGATATTCATCCTTTAGGAAGCGCAGCTTGACCTTCTGGGATTCCGGAAGGTCATCCGTATTCATATCCTGCGTGATGTCTGAGGAATATTTTTCAGACCTTTGTGCAACCATGGCCATTGTCGAACTTCTGCGCAGGTTTTGCTTTGCGTATCTAGCCATGCTGTTCAACCTCCTTTATCCTCTGTAAGATCTCTTTTGCAAGATCCTTATAATTTTTTGCAATCTCACTTCGTCCCGCACTGATGCAGACCGGCTCCTTATATGCCTCCGCAGCTGTTGTTGTTGCATAATCATATTTGATTGTTGTTTTAAAGAAACGCATTGCCTGTCGCATTTCTTCTGTCATACTTTCGGTATACTTTTCTTTCTGATATCCTTTGTAGAGCTGTGTCTGGGTATAAAAAGCACCAAGACGAACCAGGTTCTTATTATCAAAACTATTAATTGCCTCTTCACAACAGTCAATGATATCGTTGTATGCAAAGAGACTGGATTCCTTTCCAAGGTGGAGAGGGGCAATCAGATAATCAGATGCCACCAGATACATCATTGTCACAAGGCTGTTCTGCGGAGGAAAATCGATAAAGATATAATCATATTCATCCTCAGCCGGGCTTAACAGTTTTTTTACGCTCTCAATGTCATTTATTTCATAGCAATCCATTTCCCGGCTGCCAAGTAATACATCAAATTTACAGCTTACGGTTTTAAATCTGTTCCCGAACTTTCTTTTCGTGGATCGTTCGATTGTTCGGATGGCATTAAAAACAGGTATTTTATCTTCAAGGACAGTGTATAGATTTTCTACACCTGGTTTTGTACGACCCTGACTCAAAATACACTCATTTGGGTCGATTCCAATCTCTATATCAAGTTCATCTGAGAAAAAATATTGAGTAAGGTTCATCTGTGAGTCCCCGTCTACAAGGAGGACTTTTTTCCCTAAAAGAGCAAACTCTGCCCCTAAGTTCAACAGGCTGGTCGTCTTACCGACACCGCCCTTTCTATTGTATACAGCAATTACTTTTGCCATAATTTTCTCCTTTCCGTGTCCTTTTGATCATTTGTTATTATGACACATACATTTTTAAAATTCAATATGATTGACAACTTCTATTATATAAATTTCAATTTTGGAATGTTTTCACACGAGAAAAATGTCAAATCGGAACCCGGTTCCGATTAAAAATGGCGGTGACATAAGTACCTGCTAAAAAATATTTTTAAACTTTCATTTCCTCCTGAGGCCTTTTATGTATTCAGATTCTGACATATTCACTTTATTTTTATATCAAAAATGAAAGATAAACAGTATACAAAGGTTTGGCATGAATTAATATTAAAATCGGAACCCGGTTCTGATTAATATTTTTTTCGGAAGATAATAGTTTGAGATCTTACGATAAACCAAGTATATCATGGCGGTTTAGTCGACTTAATTTGGATTATAAAATTGATGTTATGATATTTTGATAAATCGGAACCCGGTTCCGATTACATCAGAACATACATTCAGGTCAGAGCAAGGCAGGATACTGCAATCAGAACCCGGTTCCAATTGAGTAAATATTGATTTTTTGAAAAAGATATAGAGAATTGTATAAGAGAAAAAGAGTAATAGCGTATGATTATTTTAAATCGGAACCGGGTTCCGATTGTGGCAAATTATTAGAAACTCGAAATATAATAACGGTATATGTCACAAGAAAGTAAAAACACTGATTTATCAAAAGAAATCAGGATATCAATCAGAACCCGGTTCCGATTGAAATAATGATGCTTTAATTATCTAACTACATTTCTTTAAAATACCAGTTTTCATAATTATACCCCATTTTACATTTTCTAAACATAATAAAAAAGAAAGGAGAATAAAAAAAATATCACGTAACCTACTATAAAATCCATGAGAAGGAATAACTACTGTATCTTGAACTAAGAAAGCGAAAGAGAGCCTTCTCAAATCCATCCGCGGCAGAATGGAAGAGTAAAAAAAATTTATGAAAGAAATCTAAAATACGGAGGAAAAGAAAATGAACAACGAATTCAAGTTAAGACTTTACAAGAAAACAGGTCCAGAAAAAGGTAATCTGGATAAAGAATTATTCTATGATTCCGCAAAAGAGCTGTGGACAACATACAAGTCCCTGTGTCGTATATCTAATTATTCTATTAACCTTAACCCAACTATCTGGGTGCGATCAGGAGAGGAAGACTGGACGAGATACGGCGAAGCAGATTTTGCAAAATTCTTCCTTGGAGGTAAACGTCAGATTGAAATTATAAGCGAGAATATCAAATATACAGGCGAACTTTGTATGGATCTGGAAAAAGAAACCATTGAAGCAGTCTGGGAACTCTGGTTTGATGTCGACCGCTATTTTGGAACAGATACGGATTCCGATGATGAAACCTGGATTAATTTTTACACCTACTGGCATTCTAATGGAAGAGTGACGGCGATGTATGAAATTGACAGCGAAGAAACAACAAAGGTAATTGACTGGCCACTAACAGATAAGGAAGAAGAGTTCTTCTTATTAAAAATGGAAGAATACGCCTTAAAGAAGGAGCATTGTTCATTAGAGAATCTGTTTCAATTTGAGAAAGAATATGATGCACTCTGTGATGACGCAGGAAACGATGATTTCTATTTACATAAAGTAGTATACAACTTCCTTTTAAGAGCAAACTATGAAAGATGGGACGGAGCAGGAGAAATTCCGATTACTTTCAATAAAAAATGTATTTGTGTATATCCAACCGGAATTCCAGGAGGAATACTGAGACTGTCTGTGACAGAGGATAATAATGAATGGAAATATGTTTTATTCTGTAATGGAATACGATCCACTGGGGAACAGATTACCAAAACGGAAAGCATTCCAATAAGAGCAAATGATGCTGAATTGGAATATGGATTGGAAAAAATGATTTCAGAATTCAAAGAAAAATTTTCAGAACAGTTATATTGCTACAAAGGAGTAAGTTATCCAATTGCCCCATTAACGAAAGAAGCCGTATGCAGATATAAGGATGACAATAATTACATCCGCGGAATTGTCAAAGTAGAACTCTCTGATATGATCGAGAATGATCTTGAGGGATTTCTTGATCTGATTTCAGAAAAACTGACAGGAAGTCCGTTACTGATGGATATCGGATATGAACCCGTAAGTGTATTTGAGGAAGAATTATATCTTCTGGTATCAGGGGATGTATCGGGAATTCTTGATGAAGAACAGAACAACGAGGGGGATGGAAATGAATAATGAAATGGTAAGAAGAGCTTGCCATGCAATCGGTATGGACAACAAACAGCCCTTTTACAAGTATGGAGAAAAGCATTTCATTTCCTACCGAAATTATTTTGTTTCAAACAGACTGGGGGATGAGTATTTTGACAAAATGGAATCTGAAGGACTGGCAGAATCAGACCGTGGAAAACAGTCAGTTACCTATTATCTGACAGAAAAAGGATTCCAATGGCTGGAGAAGGAATGCAGCATGGTAATCCACGCGAAAAATCGTCCGGAAAAGAAATATCATTTAAACAAATACGATGAAGAACAGATTATAGAGATCTGGGCCTGGCTGAAAAAGAAAGAAATCTATACTTCTGAATTCCCGGAAGAATTGGATGTTGCCATTTGGCTGGATACTGATGCAATGGAATCGTTCTTCGAGTATTTTGGGAACGAAGAGAACCCGGTTCCTGCAAGGATTTACCAGAACGCAATCCTGGTATTGTTTTCAGATGTCCTTGATTTCAAAGTAACCGGTATGCAGATCTGGTCTTTCAGGCCTCATGGAATGAGAGAGGAGTGGTAACTTTTTTAGGAGCCAATTGAGGCTCCTTTTTTCGTGCATAAAAAAGAAGCCCCGAAAGGCTTCTCGTTTGGACACAACCCGGCTCTTTTTAGCGGGTGATGGAAAGATCAGTAGACGACACTCCAGTTTCCGTCAACGTTTCCGCATGTCTCATATGCGTAACTCTGATGGGAACCAAAGTCCGCAGCCTTAAGAAAATCCTTAACAGGAACGGTATATAGACCGTAATCACCGCTAAGAGCCATTAAGACTGCTTCATATTCACAGGAAGATGTGTTCTTGGCTACACCAATGAACTTATACAGAGAGTCGTCCTCTGCACGTTTCACGACACTTCCTTCACGAATTTCTTCCGCTGTTTTCTTCCCAAAATCTTCTCTTATTCTATACATCACTTTTTCTCCCTTCGTTTTTAAAGATAAAGATAAATTGAAAAAAAATCTCCAAAATAAAAATGGATAAAAATCCGCACCCATTTTTAAGAACCGGGTTCTTTTTTCATTTTCTTTTTGTAAACCAAAACGAGAGGAGAAAAAACATGCAAAGATTAAGAAAACAAAGGAGGAATTTATCATGCTGGTAGGAGATCTCGTTTACAATGACTATTTTGACTGCGACTGTAATTACAGGGTATATGACTGCACAGCGGAAGATACCCATTATGACAAAGGTGCGAAATGTATCTATGATGCAGTCAGAGATGGCAACCGTAAACCCCTTGACGCAGTCCTTGATATGCAGGTTCTGTATCTGACAGTGACTGATAACTGCATCATCATTGAAGCAGGGAGAAATCTTTAAGGAGAGAACAAATGAGAAAATATAAAACATCAAAACGAGGACTTACCTTCTCCATCACCCCGGATGAACAATATTATCCGGGAAGCCATTATGTCTATGAGGTAAGAAGGAACTGTATCATTATCAGACCATCTGAGGAAGGCATGACAGTGTCGAGGAAGAAATGTGGGGTAAAAGAAAAAGCACTGTTTGATATCCGGCAGAAAGATGTCCGCAGAGCCGTATCCACAAGTGATTACCTGGAGATGGAAGTAAAAGAGGACAGGATCGTTGTCCGGTGTGTCAGGGAGATCAGAAACAGGATCATTTCCCTTGAGGAAGTGATGAAGGAATTCTGCATTTCCAAAGCAACTCTTTCGATAGCTGCAGGTATGGAAGGACAGATCACCTTTGATGAATATCTGGCATCCATAACTGAAGACACACAGTTGGAAAATGATCTGAAACAGGTATTTTCTGTTATGTCCCTGTTTTCCGGGGCAGGTATGCTGGACTGGGCTTTTTATAAAGACCCGGCCTTTGAGATCAGGTTTGCCTGTGATTATGACAAGGGTGCCTGTGAATCATACCGACACAATATAGGAGACCATATCTTTCATGGAGATGTAAGAACAATACATGGAAATGATGATCCTTATAACCTTATTATCGGAGGACCATCCTGTAAACCGTTTTCTGCTAGCAACAGAAGGAAGATGGCAGGAGACCACCAGGATGTGGATCTGGTCAATGAGTATATCCGGATCACAAAGGAGAACAGACCGGAAGTATTTGTGATCGAAAACGTCCCCCAGTTTATCACCTGTGAACATGGTAGGTACATGGACAGGGTAATGAATGGGCTGGGGAATACCTATGAGATCACTTCGGCCATAGTCAGGGATACAGATGTTGGAGGATACACATTAAGGAAACGGGCGATCCTGATCGGATCCCGGATCGGATTGATCCGTCTGCCGGATAAGGTCATCCATCCCATCCGTACTGTACGGGAAGCACTTGAAAAAGTGAACCCGGAATGGTTCAACTATACCGATCAGACAGTCAGCCGTCCGGAAACGGTAAAAAATATGTCTTATGTCCGCCCGGGACATAATTTTAAAGATATCCCAGAACTAAGGGATAATCACAACATGCATTCCGACCGGTATTACCGCCTGGACCTGAACAGCCCATCCCCAACTATTGTCAATTGGAGAAAACTGCCATTGATCCATCCGACTGAAAACCGGACCCTTACCGTAGCGGAGGCTTCCGCACTGATGGGATTCAATAAGGAATTTCAGTTCCATGGCTCTTTAGACAGCCGCCAGCAGCAATGTGGAAACGGCTGTACCCTGGCAATTGGGAAACTGATCAAAGAAACAGTAAAAAAGGCTTTATCAGCATTCCATAATAAAGGCAACGTTCCAGTCATAAATTAAGGAGGAAAACAAATGAAAACGATCATGATGTATCAGTGTGAGAAGTGCAGGAAAATATACGATTCAGCAATTCAGGCAATGACCTGTGAGGCAGCACATTACGGATTAACTTTGGAAGAGTACTATCACTGGAGAGAACTTTTAAAAACTGTTAAAGAAGCAGGTGCCATGAACAGCATCAGTAAAAATGAAAGAACGGATAAAGCGTTTGATGATGCAGTAATCCAGCTCGTAGAATTTGAGAAAGAGCATAAGCTGGTCTGATCGCTGGCTAAAAAAATATGTATGAAAACTAAGGAGGAAAACACATGGCTGATTTTTACAAAGATAACTATAAAGAAGGGATGACCGTATATCTTTTGTATACCGGATACGATCTCTGTGTAGGGAAGTATGCTCCCCGTAAGAAACATTCCATCACAGAAGGGATTATTTCCGAAATGGGAAAAAACTATCTTAAAGTGAGCACTGAAGGACAAAAAATATGCTTTAGATTTAATGAAGAAACAGGGCAGATCTGGCAGGATCCAAGAGAAAGTGATTCTGTATACGGTCTTGAAATCTACGGCAAAAAAGAAGCCGCTGAGGAGGCTGCTCTCAGATACAAACTAATCAAAGAGACATCTGTTTTATTTGGAAGCATTTCCTGTTTACTGGACAGATATCCTGTCAGAGACTTAAAAATCCTGAATGATTTTGCTAAAATGGTTAATTCGGAAAGAAACTCTCTTGATCATACCATGGAGGGATTTCTCGATACACTTCCATCAGATATCAAAGACTCCTTTTATCGGAAAATTTGGGCTGATCATGTATATGAGGATATCAGAGGCATGGACATGAAAGTGTCTAAGGAGAGAGCAAAAAAAGTATCCAGGGATTATGTGAATGGAAGATATGACTGCAACCTTTCTTACTGGGACAATCTCAATAATCTTCTTGAGGAAATTCCGGAGGAGCAGACAAAGCAGGAATGCATAAGCCTTCATGAATGCCTTACCAAAAGACTTCAGACGGAGGTTTCTGCGATCCACAGATGCTCTGCCATAGACATCGATTTCATTAATAATAATGGGATCGAAGATGAAACACAGATACATGTATATCAGAATATTCTTACCAGGGCAGGAACAAAGGAAGCGGAAGAGCTGTTTCGTTCATTAGAGAAAGAATTAGGAGCAAACCGTAACCGGATCATTTCCTGTACTGTGGTTGCCTCCGCGGAGACCGTAGAGGAACTGGACAAACTGTTAGATTGATTTTTGGATAAACCGCTGTCATTACGATGGCGGTTTTTTATTATCCTTTATTATTCTCCATTTTTTTATGCAAATAAAACGAAAGGAGTAAAACAATATAACTATCAAAACGGAGGAAGAATTATGAATAAATACATAAAGGAAATCAAGGCTTATACTTTCCCGGAACTTACTGGGGAAGCAAAAGAAAAAGCTAAGGAATGGTATTTAAACGATGAGACGCTCTCATGGGAATTAACAAATAACTACGAAAGTGACCTTTCGTGTATCTTTCCAAACAGTGACTTAAAAGTACAGTGGTCATTATCATACTGCCAGGGAGATGGAGTAAATATCTATGGTTCCGTGAATATGGAAGATATTTTCGTTCTCTCTCAAAATGCCCCTGCTTACAACTGGATCGATGGATATCTTACAGAGAAAGAAATCCGTACTTTAAGATTCTATATGAGTGAATATAAGAATGAAGTTAAGATTCCGGTAAACCGTCGGTACTCTTATTGTATGGCAGACAGCATCGATTTTGCAGAAGACTTCCGATATGAACTTGAAAACATGGGGATACGTGATATCCGGGTTTCTGTTCTGGAAAAAGCCGAAAGACTTGTAAAGCAGGTTTTTTCACAGCTCTGTATGGAGTATGAGAAGCAGGGATACGCAGAACTCTATGAGATTTCTGATGAGGACATGGAGGAAATATGCGAATCCAATGGCTATTATTTCCTTGAAAACGGAGAATTTTTTAATGAAGACTGCATTGAAGAACCGGAAGAACTGTCAGCATATTTTGACAACAATGGAGATCAGTGTATAGACCTGAGCCGTGATGATGATGGTACGCCGGTAGAAGAGATCGGAAGATATGAGGTCACCTTTGAGTACGGAAGATGCAGGTATTACTGTTTCATTGATGCAGTCAGTCTGGAGGAAGCAATGTTTATTTTCTTTAAGAACCATCCGCATATCAATTACGATATGGTGATTGAACATATGGAGGTATAAGAAATGGTATATCAGTTACAGAGACCTTCAATTGAAATGATCATTGATTACTGCCGGGACCTGCTTGCAGATGAAAAACTGGAAGTATATGAATTTGGACAGAATTGTGATCTTGTCCTGCATATCTATAAGGATGGGGAGTATTCTCCATCCGCGGACAAAGATATTTTTAACATGGTCCGGGTTCACACTGCCAGAGACGGAGAGTGGGTGGATGACGCAGACGATATTGATTTGAACACCAGACGCTTTCTTCGTCAGGAACTGGAACGGATCAATGAGTACAGAAACTTTGGAATACTATAAAACAAAGGAGAAGAATATGAGGATTAAGGACTTAATAGAACAGCTTAGTACGTATGAAGAAAATTCTGAGGTTATCATTTATGACGATGATAATGACAGAGAGTATGAAATTGCAGCTATTGACGCGGATGAAGGCGATGAATCTGATAATGATCCGCAGATTATGATTATATTCTAAAGGGGAAAAATGAAAGATCTGATTATAACTTATACAAGCGAAAACAAAGTTATCAAAAAAGAGTATGATCATATTTTTGATTTTACAGATGAGATAGAGGATACCAATATTTCATTGCCCGCTCAAAGGAATATAACTGCAATCTTTTTTGAAAACAGGACTGAAAAATTTAATACAATGGATGCCTTATACAGACATTGCGTGGCAATTTTAAAATAATTTCAAATACAGAGGAGAATATGTCCATGAGAAAAGAAATCATTACAGCTATAGACAGAGATGGAATAGAGGTACGTATCCATAGTCTCGTATTTAATATTTACAAGGAAAAAATCAACCTTATTAATACGATCAAAGGTGCAGTAGCGAGTTATATTAATTCCGGATATGGTTTCCGGGAATATGAAAACAACTGCTACAACTTCAACTGGGGAGATCTCTTATTAATCCCTAATAGTTTTCTTCGTCAGTTCGGCATTGAAAGAGAATCGGAAACGGAAAGCACTGAGGTGGATTTTAACGAACAATTGTTTTCTGCAAACGACTTGAATTTTACGGAAGAGAAGTGGGAGACTCTGAAAAGGAAATTGTTCATGCATGGGAGAAAAGCCCTGGAAGATTACCTTGATACGGACACCGAAAACCTCGATAAAGATTCCATTGAAAACCTGCTGGATCAGGTTTCGGAACAGATGCCCGACGAGGAATCATTCAGATATTACTCTAAATACTGTCTGGACGCAGATAACTCCGTTGAAATCAAGGAAGACTTGATCAGTACAAACATGGGAGATATTCCTAAAAGGGATTACTTAGATATCAAGGCTCAACAATATGGCTTTGATGACTATGCAGACATGAGAAGTCAGGGACTTGTACTGAATATATAGTTGCATTGTATACTGCCATCCGACGATGGCAGTTTTTATTTGCAGAAAAAATTACCATTTTAAATCTGAAAATAAAACGAAAGGAGATAAAAATTTTAACCTATCAATGATGAAAACAAAGGAGAACAAGACCATGAAAAACAAAACAAATAGAATAAACCTTATATGCAAAGTAGGTGATACCATATGGGATATTGCTGATGGATATTTGGAACCGTGCAAAGTAACAGCATTTTCATATGGTGAGTGCGAGGGATATATTGAACATCCTGTCGTTTTTGATGAAATAGTTTTTTACTATATAAAACCTCGTAGTGGCCTTACTGGAAGTTTTGCAGCAAGTGAAATCGGAAACACACTCCTCCTGACTAAAGAGGAAACTGAGAAAAAATTAGAAGAAATTTTTGAGGAGAAATGGAAGATATTCATCTGAACGACGAACATTTTCTTCGGCAGGAACTGGAACGGATCAATGAGTATAAAAACCTTGGAATACTTTAATAACAAAGGAGAATACGAATATGAAAAAAAATACAGCGATAGAAAGAACGGAATGGATCATTTCTGAATCAAACACTGATGTAGACGGGATAATAATGCATCGCTTTTTAGGATGACAAGCGGGAATCCTCGGTAATTCAATTACCGAGATGAAAGCACACAGGCAAACTTATGTTTGTCTTTTTTTAATAAATATGTTACAGTAAAAGAAACAGGCATACCTGAAAGAAAGGAGGTTTCTTATGGCGAGACCACGTGCAAAAAAGAAGAAGGTTTCATCCGGCACCCATACGCGCTCTGTTTTTTTATACGGAAGTCCAAACGCAGAAAAGCGCAGTACCCTTGAAAAACTACAGGCAGATTATACGGATGCAGTCAACTTTTATATCTCTCTCCTTTCTGACAGGGAAGATTGTCTTTTACAGCTGTTGAAGAACAGCAAGAAGGATCCCCTTCTCCGCAGGCTGGAGAAAGAGTCCCGCATAAAGGCACTCAGCTCTGCATACAGCCAGAATGCTTTTGATGAGGCGGTAACGAAACTGCATAACCGGCTGGACAATATCCGGAAAGATGTCATCGCGGCAACAGGAGGCTCTGTTTTTGCAGTATCCATCCTGCTGTTCCATGCGGTGCTCACAGGACAGTCCAGGGAGGAAATGTGCGACCTGCTCGCACGTATCCGTGACAGTTATAAGGCTAAGGAGAAGATCCAGTATTATGATAAACTGCGTGATACCGTAAAAACAATGGAGGAGAAAGAATTCCATGACTCTGTCTCAGAGGTAACGATGTTTTACCATATCATCTCAGATGAATACCGTATCCCGGTGGTGGAAAAAGCCCATGTCATGATGGATACCCGGCTGTGCTGCCTGGAAAAGGCAAAAGATGTAACAACATCCCATGTCCTTTCAGTCACCATCCCCGACAGGAAGGGAGAAAGGATGGAGGTGCCGGTACAGGCGGACCGGGATGCCCTGCGCAGGATGGAACAGTATGGGATATCCGGTTCCATGCGCTATACCATCACCGCCGGAGGATCCCTTAAGCTTACCTGTTCCTTTGAGAAGAAGACCCAGACCCCGGAAGAACATTCCGCAGTCATCGGTGTGGATGTCGGCATCACGGATGCCTTCCATACCTCAGGGGGCCAGGCAATCGAAAGCTTCCAGCCTGTCATAGAATTTTACCAGACGGAAGTAGAACCTGCTTTTGGAAACCTCTCCACTTTGCGGAACCGGAAGCAGCAGTTACGCCGGTTCCTAAAGAAGCATAAGGGGGTATTGCCGGAAAAGGTCATCCTTGACCTGAGGAAGCGGATAGATCATCTGGAAAAAGACATCCGGCAGGCACACGCACCGTACCGGAAGAAACGGCATTATTACCAGCTTGTAGAGCATACCATCCGCAATGCCGTAGATACTTACATAGAAAGCCTGAATGGGGATAAAACAGTACTCACAGCAATGGAACTACTGGATATCAAGGAGTTTAACAAAAGCCGCAGGGTAAACGGGATGCTCTCTGTTTTTTCCAGAGGAAAGCTTGCGGAGAAGCTGATGGAAGAACTGTCCTGGCATGGATTTCCGTTTGTGCAGGTAGAACCGGCATATACCAGCCAGATCTGCCCGGTGTGCGGATGCCTTGACAAGGCAAGCCGTAACGGGAAAGTGTTCCATTGTACCTGCTGCGGGCATACCGATGATGCAGACCACGTTGGCAGCATCAATATCAAAGCCCGCGCAGAGGATAAGGAACTGATCGGTATCTGTGAAAAGTATCCGTATTCAAAGAAGGAACGTCATGCAGCGATACAGGCACTGCAGGCAGAACGGAACATGGAGTGGAAGAAAGAACAGGCTGTGACTGCCTGAAGCAGAACAGGGCTCCGGCCCTGTCATATGGACTACCAATGGGATACTCTGCACTTGTGCAGGGCGTGTCGGTCTAAAGAGTGTGTACCATTGTCAGCCTACGCAACTGACAAAAGAGGCATTCCTCGGAGGACGACGGCTGCTGGGTAGCTGAACCATAAGAAAAGCCCCGGTTTTACCGGGACCCAGTAAGATGCTCGGTTATTCAATAGCCGTAGTAGTTCACGAACAGAAAACGAAGTAAAAAAGATTTTACTTCATCTGGTAAAAGAAAGTGAAGAAAATGATCCTTACGAATATGAGCACGGAACGGAGGATACCGAAGAAGTTGAATCCGAATATCAGGGACATCTGTATGCATATGCATCTTTCTCATCTTATCATATCGATTTTACTGCAGTTATGAATGAGAAGATAAAATCCTTAAAATATAAGCCTGTCATTAGATATATTGCGATAAAATGGGATACCGACGGAGACCAGGATATGTTCGATTCCCTTCCACAGGAAGTGATCCTTCCGGCTAAGTTTTCAAAAGAAAATTATGAGGATGAAAACGGGGATCTTGGTGAAGCTGAAAAAATTGAAATGCGGGAAGATATCTCTGACTGGCTCTGTGATGAATACGAATACTGTAATAAAGGATTTAAACTTGTCAGAAAGAAGGTTTGATTTATGACACGTTGTTACATCTGCGAAAAATCTGAAATTAACATTCCAAACAGCAAGGTAACCTACCATGGCAGGAAAAACGGAAAGAAAGTCCAGAAGACTGTCCGTATCTGCAACTGCTGCGGAGCTATGATGTCCGATGAAGAGATCCTCGAACAGGTATCTGAATGTCTGGGATGGGACAACGAATAAGCTGTCCTGCATGATAGTTTTATATTTAAACTGCCACCTTTTACGATGGCAGTTTTTTTAATGAAAAAGTGAATTCGAATTCACTTTTTTTTCATTAGAACTCTTTTTTAACATCTTACCTTTGTATTTAAAACGAAAGGAGAAATACAAATTAAACTCATTAACAACCACAAAAACAAAGGAGAAAAAAAATGAACAAAAACGAATTAGCAGAAAACTTGGTAAAAGAATTCAGCGTGAAGCATCCAAATTACAGCGCGTCTGTAAAGAAACCGGAAGAAGAACCGGTAACAGATGATGTATGTGCCATGTTTCAAAAAAACAGGACTGTAATTTTGGTTCATATGGATGCTGCTTTTGAAGACTATTGTCAGTACGGAATAGAAGTCGTTCTACAGAAAATTGACAATTCCCTGACATATTGTGAAAAGAATGGAAAAAAGGGCGAAGAATTAGTGGATACGCTTGACTGCTACGAGAGCATCAAGGACAGGCTGTTTATCCGGGCATTTAATTGTGAGACTGGCAGAAAGAAAATGGAAAATGGGGTATGCCGCAGAACTGTTGGAGGAGTAACGCTGGTCCTGTATATATTTTTGGAGACCACAGATGGAAAGGTAGGATCGATTATGATTCCTGCTAAAGCAACCTATAAATGGGAAAAGTCCTATGACGAGGTATTTTCCGCTGCAATGGAAAACACATTAAAACTTTTTCCTCCGCGGATAACGGATTTGGGAACCCTCCTTTTTAATCCGTATTCAAGCGGTAAGCCATTTATGGAAGATGATTTCCATACAGATGCCGACTTTCAGATCTTGATTTCAAAAAATAGGTTATTTGGTGCAACTGCGATTTTCTTCCCAAAAGTAGCAGAACGAATCAGTCAGATCATGGGGGGAGACTATTACTTCGCAACAACAAGTGTACACGAAGTGTTCGTCCATAAGATCAACACGATCTCTCCGAAGAACATTAAAGAAGGCTGGAATGCTTCAACAGATGCGGGAATATCAGACGGTTCATTGACATCTGCGGATTTCCTTTCTGACAGAGTGTTCCGTTATGACAGCAGGAAGAAAGAAATCGTGACTGTTCTTTAAAACAAAGGAGGAAAACTATGTATAAGCCGGATATTACCTATTCATGGGATGACGCGGAAGAAGGGATGCAGTTTACTTCTTTCCAGAAAGCATGGGAGAAGGCAAAGGAGCTGGCAATGAAAGAAGTCGAAACCATTTCCATTGAACATGGAGCTGAATCAGGGCTGTTCATTGACGGTGATCGAGTTCAGGAGAAAGGAACCATCACATTACACTACCTGTACGACGATACTTATTGTTATTATTGCGTAGGTCATGTGCATGACAAAGATGCGGTAAGTACTTCTGTTGAATATGACTCTTTTGAGGATATGGCAGAACATTTAAGGTATTGGAGCAACGGCATGGGAGAACTCCATTGTCACGGAAAGCGTGATATAACACAGGACGATCTTCCGGAAACGTTAAAGTACGTTTATCAGGAATTGTGGAACAGCGACGCCGGATGCCCAGAATATATCGTTGAATATGACGGGGAATATTATCTTGCTGTATTCGGTGAATATGTAACCGACACCTATTTGGATGCCTTATCCAGAGCAGAAAAACTCATGTATCGGAACAAAGGCTGCTGTGTTGTGTCCGGCAAAACGGATGCGAATGACTATGAACTGTATTTCCTGATCCCTGCGGAGACAGAAAAATCTGAGTTTAACAGAATGGAAAAAGAAGCAAATTCTGCTTTACTTGGTTAATGATATGGCTCCTTCGGGAGCCATAAAATATAGGAGGAAACATCATGAAAGTGAAAACATTGATCGAAAAACTTGAAAAAATGGATCCGGAGGCAGAAATCCGACTGCACGACAAAGTGGGTGAACCGGTATTATTTGTGCTCAGTGCAAAGAATATCCCGGACGTCTGGCTTCAGTCAGAAAGAGATGTTGATATGGCCGACGAGATTCAGTCTCGCTTCGACGATGCCATTGAAAATGGTACGGACGAACTGGATGTATACATGGAGATGCTGGAAGCAGGCATTGATGTATCTATGGTAAGGAAGTACCTCGGAGATAATGCTGCGGAGCATATGCAGAATTTCTGCGGAGAGCATAGAAAAACTTTCAGAACTACTAAGGAGAAAAAAAATGAAAATATATCTTGTATGCATATTAGACAGTGATAATTACAGAGAGCCGACATTCTTATTTTTTGAAAAATTTTTAGAAGCTCATGAATACATAAAAAATTTAATCTTGTCAGAACTGAAAAACAGCAATATCTGGTCTTCGAAAACAGAAATTAATTATGTGGATAGTACGGATGGCTCTGAAGATCAGGTTTTAAGAATCGACTATTCGTTTGGTGATGGAGCATTCTTTGTTCATACGGTTCATGAAATAGAAGTAGAAGACAAAGATTATATTTGCGTATATCATCATGCATATAACGGCGTTGGCTTTTACATTGAAAAAGTTGGCTCTTTAGAAGAGTGTCAGCAACAAATGAAAACCTCGGCAATAAATTCAGCGACGGATTTTGGAATAGACATGAAGAATGATGGATTTTTTGAAGTAAACAGTAAGGACAGCTGCGTTGATGTTGGAGAAGAATATCATATGTGTGACATTATTCAATTCAATGTAAGCGAAATACTTAAAGAGAACACCTCCGAAGCAGATACATCTACAAACACAATTGAAACCGAAGAAAAAAGTAAAAGCCACTGCCATAAGTATAGAGACGATGTCTATCAAACGATGAAATGTTTGTATGAGCCAATACACCAGCCTGTTAATCCTAAAGATTATGACCGTGAGCATATTTCCATGGAAGAGGTAATTAAAGCCGTAGATGATATGGATGAAACAGAATTTTTTGAACATTTATGTGAACTTCACGGAATTCCCTGCAGCACTGTAGAGTATTTATACGAAACTGCTTACGGACGTTCAGAACGTAAAAAGAACAGTCATTATGTATTGCAAAGGAGAAAATAAATATATTGAAAGAAATCAAAAGAGAAACCGATATAATCACAAATGTCGACCTCTTCAATGAAATTGTTTTAAAAGTCAAAGAATCTGGAAATTGGCCAGAAACATTGATCGAATATGTTTCAGCTAACGATTATGACAAAGTAGGATTATATAATTATGAATTTGAGCCTCATTTTGTATTAAAACCAGGCGGAAGCGAGGGACATTACCTGGACCTTGGAATCTACGGTAATTACACTCTTTCAGACTCGGTTAATATTCTAAATCTTGGAACAATCAAGACCTTAGAAGAAACGGAAGATGGAATCCGACAGATGGCAACACTTTATGCCGATTGCTTGATTGCATATGAGTCTATTTTGCATAACTCAGTTAACTTGGATGCATTAACCAGAAAAGGTTTTGACCTGCATTTCATGGATCTTGATGGCAATATCAGTAACTGGGGATATTCCGGTATAAAGAATCAGGAAGAGGCATTAAAAGAATTACATAAATTGCATGAACTAGATCCTGATAAATACGCAAAAGCAGTAATCAGGGATAATTTCACAAGAGAGGAGAAGATATATGAGTAGAACCTCTCGAAGGAAAATGATATGTGAAGCTTACCCCGTATCCGAAAGAAGCAAAAGATATTTGTCGCAATACATACATCTGACAGACAAAATAACTCTTGCTATTGAAAAACATGTTATGAAGTATGATATTCATGGGAATATCTGCGCATATTACAAAGACATGGAAGATTTCTTTTCTGACTGGTGCAGCATTGGATATTCCAGAACAGAAGCAAGAAAGCTGATGCATGGAGGACACGGGGAATTCATGAAGCTCCCGGATGGGCTCGGCTATATCCGGTTTGTAATATAAGAACAAAGGAGAATACCATGAAAAATTATGCTATCACAATCAGAGAAACTATATCAAGAACAGTCATCGTTGAGGCGGAAGATTTAACCGAAGCGGTCCAGAGAACAGAAGATGCCGTAAATGACGGAACGATCTGTCTTAACTGCGAAGACTGCTTTGACAGGGATGTGGGTGTTGCAGACTGGTCGAAAGATGGAACCATTCCAAAAGATAGTAATGTTGAGTACTATGACCATCTTTATAAAAGCACCTGCATCAGATACCTCTATAGAGACGCATCTAACTACAAAATGCCTAATGAGGTAATCGTTCCGGGAAGATATACGGACGAGCAGATTAAAATGATAATTGATTGCCTGGATGATAGGATGTATTTCATTCCAGACAAGGTGGGTTTTCCGGAAAAGAAATTTGATACGGAGACAGAAGATGACCACCCATGGTTTGAGCTTGATGAACTTGATTTTGAGGACTCCGCGGAAGCTCCGCAGATTGACAAGTCCCCGGAAGAAGTAGTTGATCTCTTCCTGGCGGCGAAAGATCACTGGGAAGAATAAGTTGTTTATGTTTGAGGAACCGGATGGTTCCTCTTTTTTTGTGGTTTTATTTTGAGAAACCAGGTATAGTCCTTACTGTTTTTTGGCTGTATCTATCCATTCCGAAATAATAATGCTGGCATTAATGACATCTTCCTAATATGTTCTTCCATCTGCCATGCATCTCGGAAGCTGAGAAACCGTCACAAGAAAGCGGGAATCCTCCGAGGATCAGTTGATTATCATAGTACTTCACCTCATCTACAAAATCAAAAAGTGAATTCGAATTCACTTTTTCGTTTTTTACACGGCTTTTCCATATTTTCCATGTAAAAAAACGAAAGGAGAATTAAAACTTATGTTCTATCGCTATGAAGTTCGGATTGGTTCGGACAAACCATGGGAAGGATGCTTCCAGTATTTTTTTCCTGACCAGCGGAGATATATCGGGAGGTTCTTAAAGGAACCAAAATGGTACAAAGAACACCCCAATGTAGCTACCAGATGCTGGTTCACGCAGGAAGGATTTGATAAGTACGGGGAACTTGTAAGAGAAACCATTGAGAAAAGAGGCGTTTTAAACGATTCAAATGGAGAATACAGACTGGTCAAATCAGAGTCACTGGAAAACATTGTTATGCTTGGAAAGATCCAGTGTATACAAAGGATCAGCATGTATGACATCAAGATCCCTCTGGGGATGAGAACGGAGATCTTAATCGAAAGAAACCAGTTAAGAAAGGAAGTAAAAAAAGAGCATATTACGCAAAACCAGGCAGAAAGGTTTCTGGCAGAGTATATGCTCCGGGAACTCCATGTCATTTCCGGAAAGGAAGCTGCGGATAAGCAGGTATTGTCATTTATAAACGATTTTCGGGAAGATGATAAGAGCATCCGGCAAAAGTTCTGCGCAGGATACTGCTATTACTTTGCAGTCATGCTCAAAGATGCATTCCACCGGGGAGAGATCTGCTGGTGCGCCCCTCTCGGACACATTTGTTGGGTAGATGACAATGGCGTACCGTATGACATTGACGGAGTCTGTGATTCTGACTGTAATTTTTTTATCCCAATCAGATACATCCGCGAAGGTATTGAAGATTTCCGTCATGTACCGGGCAGGGAATTTAATGCCTCAAGAGAGTATATCCAAAATGCAATCCAGACGTTCTGTAAGGACGTCATTGCAAATATTGAAAACAAAGGAGAATAATTATGATCTTAAAAGCAAAATTCAGATTCAACAGACCTATCGACACAAGTAAGGATTTTATTTCAACCAAGGATGCTTTTACCGTTACCATATTTGGAAAAGAGTATTCGTTCGATTTTTTAAATTATTATGGAAACGTGAAGAAAGAAGATCCTGCGATTCTGGAATATGAGGGAACAGATCTGGATACAGATGCTTTTCCGGATTCCGCGGAGCTTGTCAGGTATGCAGAGTATATCGACACTCTGAATGAATGTAGCCTGGACACAGGTGACAATACCTTGTACTTACTGGAAGTCCTCGAATTCACCCTGATCAGGAATGATGGGTCCGTCTGCTTAAGGGATGATGGATCTGTCTGCATAGGAGCGGAAATTTTAGAGGATTTCAATTTCAGACATATGCTGAAATTGGCAGATGAGCTTCCACAAGAAGGGCTTTCCGTAGACGGGGATACGATCTTGAAAGATCAGCTTGATGAGCTGTGTGATGAGGACTACACCGGGATCTACGATGAGATCATCGGCATCTGGAAAGAGGCTAGAACAGATAGAGAAAAATCACTTATTAAAAAAATGTTTGAGACATTTACAGGAATCAGTCTTAAGGATTACCTGGAGAAATGTGTCATAACAATTGCGGAGGAAAAACATAATGAGCGTTGATGAGAGAGTAATGATCGAACTGGTTGGAAAGAAATTTCCCATTGAAACCTTTGAGGAAGAAATAGGAAAAGTCTTAAAACAGAAGAGTGGTGCAAAGCTGCTTATTTCCAATAAACCGGATACGATCAAAGGTACGGATGGAGAATTCCATGCGGTGAACTTTAAATGTATCCCGCAGTCGTCGTCCTGTAAAAACCTGTTCTGTTTTCTATTAAAGCACAAGGATGGAATGGTGCTGATCCAGAAAGGTTATTTGGAAAAATTATAAGATCCTGCGGTCATGTCTGACAGATATTGACCGCAGGAAAAATAATCATTATCAAAGGAGAAAAAAATATGGATAACATGATCAAGAAATTCAACGAGGAATTAAAATACTTATTTCCACAAAGTAACCTGGAGGTCGTACTGCTTGAAACCTCTTTATCGGAAAGTAAGGGCATTGATATCCGCGGAGAGTTGGACGTTATGGACTTTTACAACTGTTTAAAATATAAGAAGGACTGGATCACGGACAACTTGAAAAAATATTTTCATGTGGAAGATTGGAGTTGTTATAATGTCTATCCGCAGAATAAAACCATGAAGATTGCCTTTACAAATGCGGGAGCAAAAAAAATCAACGGCGTCAATATGCGTTACTTTAATCCCGAACTGCACTCTTTAGAAACAAAAGGGCTTAAATCAGCGCAACATTTTATAATGTTCGATATGAATGTTTATGTCATCTTCGATGCACTTATCTGCAGATACAAGGATATGCTCCTGACTCGAAGAAAAACCAGGAAGGCAGAAACAGAGTCATCAGAGACGAAGAAAAAATACACTGCCATAATTACCTCCGAACCTGACGGAAAAGGACTGGATTACATTTCAGACCATCCTTGGGAGGGAAACCTGGAGGCTACAAAGGAATTTGATACAGTGGAAGAACTGTATGAATTTGAAGGCCTATTTTACCAGCTGTTCGCTAATAAATCAGGAAGACGCATCGGATACGGAATGGTCAATGATGAATATCCTGCTGCGGATATCAGAGAGTTTGAAAATACCCAAAATTCAAAACAGGGACAGTTGATCATCATTTCCGGATTTTCCAGGGCAGGCAAAGATGCCATTGCGGATGGATTGAAGGAATTAAGTGATAATTACATTTATTCTGTTTCCGCAACTACCAGACAGCCGCGTCCCGGAGAACATAATGAAGTGGATTATTTCTTTATTACACCGGAATGCTTTGCGAACCTGGAAGAGTCTGGAGGTTTTCTGGAGTCTGCAGAATACTGCGGAAATAAATACGGAACACTGGCATCTCCGGTTGTAAAAGCACTGGAGGAAGGACGGGATATGATCCTGGTTCTGGAAACAGAAGGAGCCATGAAGGTAAAATCCCTTTACCCGACTGCAATCTCATTCTTTGTCGCAGCACCGGCACCTGACTTAAGCCAGAATGGATCGGACAGAGACAACGGAAGAAGACCGCAGAAACCGCCTTGCCCAGATCAGGAAAGAAATTTCCATGATCCCGAAATATGATTATCTGATCATGAACGGGAATGGGATGCTCGAAAAGAACATTGAGCTTGTCCATAACATTATTAAAGGACAGAAAGCGAAAACATCTGCAAACCTGGATGTATTAGAACAGTTAAGAAAAGAATATTGAGAGCTGCCCCTTGCGGGCGGCTTTTTTGCGGTGGATTTTTCATTTTCTGCTCTTATTTCTCATAATTCTTTTGTAAATAAAATTTTTCATCACGAAAGGAGAAACAAAATTATGAAGATGAACAGAGCAAAAAGAGGAACAATCGTACTTAACAAACTTTACGGAGGTTTCTACGTTGTAGACAGCAACTGTAAAGATGAGAACGGGAAGATCGTTTCCGCTCAGGTATTACGTATCAAGGTAGATGACTACTTGGAAAGCCTGAATATCAGATTTACTTCTGATAATAAAAGAGAACTGTTCCTGAGAGAGATCGAGAAAAACGAGGTTCCGCTTTACTGTATCGATGGACAGTCGGAAGTGAACATGACAGAGAAAAATGCCATCTGTTTCCGTGTGATCAAAGATTCCTATGAGAACCTTGCTGCGGAAAACTGGTATGTTTCTGACGGTGTGCTGGTAAAGAACGGACATCCTGCTGCGGAACAGGGAGAGATCGAGATCGACCATATCTTAGCCATTTTCCCGCGTAAGATCCTCCTTGGAGTAAAGGCAGGGGAAGATAAAATCTCCCTGATGTACTTTGATCCGAATTATGAAGGTAAAGAGTTCCGTCCAGCACTGAAAGGGATAACAATTCCAGTACCGCAGAAAGTAACTCTGGCGAACGATAATCTTCTTCTTTACTATTCCAGAACTCATATGGAAGAAAAGGGAGAGGGGGATGAAAAGACGACAGAAGAGGTTGTGGATGCGTCTGGGTACGTGATCTACGACAGCGAAGGAAGTCTGCTCGACCATGAGGAGTATGATACCGATCCAGATGAAGACCATGAGATCGATACCCCGCTTGGCAAGTATGTCATAAGCACGGATAACTTCATTGTATTCCAGGGTGAGTTTAACGGAAAACCGTTTACCAACATTTACAGCCGAGAATATAATAAATTGAGAAGCATTGAGCTGGCATCCAAGGTATCCTCCGCGGAGGAAAACGTGGACGGGTTCATGCTTATCAAGACAGCAGACGAACTTGCTGTGGTATCAGATTCCGGTAATGAACTGGTATTAAAGCCGAGCAAGCAACTGTCAAAGGCACTGGATCAGTTATATGGCTATGATATCCTCGTGGACTATTGTAACAAGGGCAGATATTTTATCCTGACCTTTGCAAGCAGCAGCTACGAGGTAAAAACGCTGAAAGGCACCTTCACATCAGACATCGGTCTGGTGCTGACTGTAGAATGATCTGTTTGTCACTGTTTCCGCGGAAAATATCTGCGGAGACAGCATATAAGAGGCACGTTACGTGTCTCTTTTTTTTCATATTTAAAGAAAAAAGTTGAGGATAAATATGTTAAGAGACTGGATCAAAGAAAATACAAAAAGTGATGGTACAACAATCATTGTTAACGAAAATATCAGTATCCTTCCTCCGCGGACTTTTGATGGAATAACAGGTCTGCAGGAGGTGGTGCTGCCAAAAAAACTTAAAAAGATAGGAATCCTGTCTTTTGCCTGGTGCAAAGGACTTAGAGAAATTATAATCCCTGACGGAGTAGTACTTATTGACGATGAAGCTTTCCGCGGATGTGTCAATTTGGAGAAGGTCAACATACCGTCCGAAGTGGTAGGTATCGGAAAAATGGCTTTTGCATTTACTGCAATCAGAGAAATCGTAATTCCGGACAGTATAAGGTATATTGATAAAGGTGCTTTCTACGGATGCAGTATGTTGGATAAGAAATGTTTGAATATTCCGGACGGATGTGACTTTATTAAAGATTAATGATCTTGGTATTGGTACCGAAAATATGTTTATTTCTCCGCAGCGTTTCTTCTAGGATGGGAGAGTGTCCGCGGAGAATTTTTTTGCGAAGGTAGTTGTGTTTTGAAAGGATCTTTATAGAAGGCCTCTATGGAGACGGAGACGGTTTTACCGGAAAGGAAGACCATGTCTGGATGTCTCTTACTGGTTTTGAGAACTACCGTGTCGGGGACTGTCTCTCCTTTGTGGCAGAGGTTTATCGATACATAAAAACCAGCCGCGGAAAAATGATAGACTTTGGGCTTAAAGATCCAGCAGGAATCCGAAAAGTGGGAGAGTACGAAGTTCCTTTAGATGAGCAGCTACGGATTCAGGCCACGGAGCAGATCGTCTGTACGGATCTGTGTATGTTCCGGGATCACTGCGACGGATTCTGTATTGCCAACCAGGAATGGAAAGAATCTATGCTCAATCTGCTTCTTGGAAAAGTACAAAAATAATTTTTCATCATATTTGGGACAGCGGTGTTGACCGCTACTCCTTTTTTGCTGTACTTTCGCAATATCTCTCCAGATTTCTAACGACATTTGGAGAGAGTGCCGCGGAAGATCTATTTTTCATCAAGTGCCATTCGACATATTTTCCATTTTTCTCTATTTTTTTCATAATGATTATAACTTTAAAAAACGATTTGGAGAAAAGGAGAAAAAAGGTATGACAAGAATATCTAAGAAAAAATACGACGCAATTGTAAAGGCAAAAAATGCCATTGCAGATTTTGACCTGAATAACAGAAATTTGGAGTTTGTTGACTCTGCGGTTGATGTTATTCAAGCAGTGGCGCTTGCCAAACTTGGTGCGTTGGAGAAGACAGCTCTTCTTGCTGTATTTACTTCTGCGACACTTACAAATAACGGCTTCCGCATGCCGCCAACGGCAGCTGTGGTTAGCAACTTTAAAAAAGTGTCCAAGGATATGAAACGACACACGCTTAGCGTGTTCGTGGATGATCCTTTGGATCCGAGGGCTGATGAGGACGGTTATTTTACAATGCCGCTGTTCTGATGCCTGTCACTCCCTTCAGAGCCCCTGCTAAGCAGTGGGCTTTTTTTTATATAAAAATAAAAGAATTTTAGATAATATTATTTGAAGTACAAAAAAGTGAATTCGAATTCACTTTTTTTAAAAAAATACGGCAAAACAAACCCGTAGGTTGTCTAAAGCTGAAAAATTATTTTGTTTTATATTTTCTTATAAAAAGCAAGTTTAAACTAAACAGTTAACAGAGAAAATATCACTTGACATTATTTATTGTTTTATGTACAATTAAATTAACAAAACAAGAAAACAATAAAAAGACTGATATAATCAGTCTTTTTATTTTGATTTCAGACATCTATTGGAAAAATCAGCGTTTGTCGTATAGATGAAAAATTCGCTTCTTTTCCATTTATTGTATATATTTATTATAAAATACTTGTCGATTTAACCTTAATTCGACAGGGAAATGTTATTCATATATTGACAAGAAAAAAAATGGTTCTGGATGACCATCATTTGATATGCGTATTAATTTATATGAAAAATTATAAAGAAAGCAAAATATACAATATTATAAAATGTGGTATATTAATCTATTCGTAAAAGTAGTGTTTGGCGAATAGTTTAAAGTTCCTTTTTAATCCTATACTTCCAAAGAGGGTCTCTTTATTTCTTAGTGGAATCAAAAGATTCAGTTTCCGCACCTTTCCCCATTGTTTTTGATACCGTTATTTCATATTTAAAGAATCTGTATTCGTCATTCTTTTCCATCTATCTGGGTACGTATCCTGAAACCATTTAAGAAAATTGCAAAACATGGCTTCCTCCGCCATTTTCCGGGCTCTTATGGCATCTTCCTTGTCTATATATCTTCCAAGTTTATAAGCTTTCCCTTTGAAAACAATCTGTGCCTGCCATTTTTGTGCAGTCCTGTCATAGGTAATACCTCTGACTCCAGAAGTGTTATTTTTTAACATTTTTTTCGGTTTAATACAATACACAGAGGAATTTTCCACACATCCGTTAAGAAAGGTTTCCCGAGCTTTCTGTATATTCTTTTTTCTCGCCCGAGTCTGGGCACATCCGCAGGATTTTATCTTTGGAAAATTTTTGGCAAGCACGACGAACTCTTTTCTACAGCTGCATTTACACAGCCAAAAATAACTGTCTGAATGCTTCTCTAACTGCTTGATGGCGGTGCATCCATATCTGTTCTCCTTTCGTATGTACGGTCAGGATACCATGATATGGAAGCCAGTTGTTTTCATACGAAAATATTACCACAGATAAGCAGGAACTGCAAAAAGAAAGACCATCCGCGGATGGCCTTAATACAATCCCATATTTTCTCCAAAGAAGGAAATCTGTCCAAAATCTCCCTGCAGCTTCGACCTCAGATTAGAGTTCCTTAAAAGCATGGAGATAGTCTTTACCGCTTTGTATATCGCATTCCGCTGTCCCTTCAGGAACAGGTATTTCTTTGCACGTGTAACTCCGGTGTACAGGAGGTTTCTTTCCAGCATGACAAAGTGGCTGTTCAAAAACGGCATGATCACAGCAGGAAACTCGGAACCCTGTGATTTATGGATCGTGATCGCATAGGCAGGATCCAGGTTTTCAAGGTCGTTCCGGGAATAAGTCACGTAAGGGTTTGGGCCATGGGCTCCTATTCCTTCATCCTCCTCTTCGTCCTCCTCATCCATATCCCAATAATCCAGCCAGAATTTGCTATCCGTTTCCTGTTTGTCCGTATCAAGGAATTCGACTTTCAGGAGTTCTTTTTCTAAATTGACTGCCACGATATACCCAATATCGCCATTAAATACTCCTTTCTCATAGTCGTTCTTCGTCTGCATGACACGGTCTCCCTTCCTGTATGAATATCCTTCAAATGCAATGGACGGACCTTCCGGGTTTAAAGCTTCCTGGGCAAGTTTGTTCAGGGCTATTGTTCCGGCACTGCCGTTCCTCATGGGGGCAAGGATCTGGATGTCCTTGGGCTGGATATGGTAATGATTTGGGATCGTATCCGTCAAAAGCTTTATAATGGCCTGTGCCGTCCGTTCTGCGATCTCTGAGGCTTCCAGTTTTTCCCCTTTTTTGTCCATTATTTCCAAAAAGAAATCATTTTTCGGATCCGAATCGTCGATCACCGGGAAGAGACCGTCATTGATCCTGTGGGCATTGGTAACGATATGGCTTTCTGCAGCCTGCCGGAAGATCTTAGTCAGCCGGACGACCGGGAACACCCCGCTGTCGATGATATCCTTCAAAACAGTACCCGGACCAACGGAAGGCAGCTGGTTGACATCCCCGATCAATATCAGACGCATGTTTTCCGGTACAGCCTTTAACAGGCTGCTCATCAGACGGATGTCGACCATGGAGCTTTCATCAATGATCAGGACATCTCCCTCCAGCGGGTGTTCTTCATTGTGTTCAAAAGTCCCGGAGCCGGTATATCCCAGCAGACGGTGGATCGTTTTTGCTTCCATCCCTGTGGACTCGGAAGCCCTCTTTGCTGCACGTCCTGTAGGTGCGGCGAGAAGGATGTGCAGCTTAAACTTTTTAAATACCTCGATGATCCCCTGGGTGACCGTTGTTTTTCCGGTACCTGGGCCTCCGGTAAGCACCATGCCTTTCGATGCGGCTGCGGTACGGATCGCATACAGCTGGACATCATCATACTGGATCCCCAGTTCCTCTGCCATTCCGGATACATCCACGGAAAGATCCGGATTGCCGCTTCGCTGTCTTTCATACCAGATCCTGCGGTACAGGTAGTCTTTGGCGGGGACAGAAGCCAGTTTCTTTAATTTCTCAGCACAGAAGTTTTCTGCTTTCAGAAGCTGCGGAAGGTAGATACAGTCCATCTCGCATCCAAGGTCTTTTTTGGCAAGCATATCCGAAAGTGTGAGGGAAACAAGGTTTTTGTCCTGCAGGTCAAGGACTTCTTTTCCCATGGCTTCAGTTACGACCTGTTCCCGGTAACCGAAAACATGTCCCTTCATGGCAAGCTGATCCAGTGCGTACTTGATCCCGCTTTCTATCCTTAAAGGTGAGTTTTTTTCGATCCCCATTTTCTCTGCGATCTCATCCGCAGTGGGAAATCCGATGCCTTTCACATCATCCGCAGCCTTGTATGGGTTAGCGGACATGATCGTGATCGTCTTTTCCTCATAAGTCCGGTAGATCTTATCTGCGAGTTTGTAGGATACCCCGTATTTTAACAGGAACACAAAAGCGATCCTGCGGATACTGTTCTCTTGCCAGGAGCTTTTTATGCGTTCCAGTTTTTTAGGAGAGATCCCTTTGATCTCCAAAAGCCTTTCAATATTGTTATCAAGGATATCCCATGTATCCACACCAAAAGCATCTACGATCCGTTTCGCCGTTACCCTTCCAATCCCTTTAACAGTTTTGGCGGAAAGGTAGGATACAATATCTTCTGTATTGACCGGTTTGGCCTTCTCCCAGTATCCGCAGGAGAACTGCCTGCCAAATTTGGGATGTTCTACCCATTCACCGTAAAAGTCGGTTTTTACGTTTTTTTCTATTCCATGGAAGCTGCCGGTAGCCGTAAATACTTCATCCCCGGCAACGACAGTGAGGACATAGTAGTTTGTCTCATCATTATGAAAGATGATATGCTTCATTTTTCCAGTAATTATTTCCATCAGTTTTCCTCACTTTCCCAAAAATTTTTAAAAATATTTTTCATATGCTTATTATACCATATTTTGTGTGTGCCTCAAAATCTGGTACGGAAATTGTGCACCTTTTACAAAGGGCATACACAAGATATAGTGTTTTGTCAGCGCCTGCAATATGACGAAAACGGTGAAAAAGAATTATTTTTTTGTCATATTGGAAGTATCTAAAAAAAGGAGGTATTGTATGATTTTTAAGACGGGATATGGATAAGCGCAATCAGATGATTACCTAAGATGCAGATTCCAGATTTTGAGACCAAAGATTTTTTGAATATCCGCGGAAGCAGACATATGATCAGCCTGTCGATCAATCCTTTCATCGAAAGATTGAGGACATCTTATCGTTCAGGAATAAAAAGTCTGAAGCGCCTGGAAACCTGCATAATATGATATGCCATGCTCTTATGGATCATTTAACCGAATCAGGCAATCCCCTGCGGAAGTTGCGAAAAGCAATAAGCGGGTACATGCTTGTAGAGGAGTGCATACTCATAAACTACATTTATTCGGTGTAGGGCTGCGTAGCGAATGATTTGCTCCTGATTATCAGGTATAGCTGCTCATGAAATCTGTTCGACATCCATAATGCATTGGTTTACAGGTGAAATTTTTTTAGGCAGAGAGCTCCTCTGTCTATTTGTGCTATCTGAAAATAGTTGTGACCTGTATAACACTGTAGGGAAACACCAGTTCTGCTTGGGACATAAAAAAAGAGCCTGGTACTCCCGTCAGGCCTCTCCAACTTTTTCAAGAGTCGAGGTTGCTGGTTGGGTTCTACTTGGCTGTCTGGGGGAAATGCTGAAGCTTATGAAGCTGACTGGTAAAATGCAGGAATTGGAGGATTCCTGGTGTACTACGGATTTCCGACATCACTGATGGACCAGCCTTGTGAATAACCTGAGTTTTGTGAAATGGATAAAGTCTCGTAGATAATATGATGAATTTTTGAAATCAGATGAACTTTGTTGGCCCCTTCCAGAGCCAGAGGGAGATGAACGAGCCGAGGCATAGTTTTCCCCCTTGATTTTGGATTAGAGAATCCCTATGCCCCGGCTCGTTTTTTAACGACTTACAGAATGTCTTCCGCCACCGTCGGTCGGTCACTCACCATGGTTCCGATATAGTGGCAGGCTGCCCTGCCAGCATAATGCCGCAGATATATTATCTGCGTAGTGTGGTCTCTTCATTCCCTGTAAAAGCGGAAATCGATTGGAGCCCCCCTCACACTACTCTGTTTCCATCTGCATTACACTAATCTGTAACGGGTGTATCCCGTCCTGGCTCCGCGTCACTATTGACGTGTTGCCTCCAGGCGCTACATTTAACCATATGCGCTGCGATTACACACTTAGGCTTATTGAGGTCTTGCGCCCGCTCCAACCTCTTTGGTACAGCAGAAAGATCGGAACTGTTCTCTCCGCCACCCCATCGACTTCTTGCCGCTCGATCGACCACTTAACGTTGTTATCATGTCTCGTTTCCCATCAGGCAGGTTTGCGTGTTTGGTAAACGCTCCTGCCCCTCCGCTATAAGGAGTGACATCTCATATATACACATTTTTGTGCCTTAGCATCTTCCGGAGCCTATGACCGCACAGCTCTTTCGGATACCGTTTAATACCAATATGACAAATACTGTTAGATACATCCGGTATTGAGAGGCATATCAGCGTTGCACTGATGTTATTTATCGGAGGATACCGATTTTCTCCACTCACCGTTGTTGCTTATTTTCTAATTTCATCCGCTATCAGCAATTTCGTTTATGCTTACGGAAAGTTTTTATATGTTTGATTAAAATACGTTTGGATAAAAAAATAAATTTGTGAAAACCGAAGGTCGACAGACATCCAGCTCACGGGCTGGAGCATTATTTCTATTTTGGAAACCCTGACGCTGAAAGGATCAGCCTATAGCCTGCTTTCCGGTTATCGTTTTTTCAGCAATACTAATATGATTAAAAAAATATTTTTGTTTGCCGACAGATGTACCCGAAAACGGAGCCTACAGATATCCATGAAAAGAAATCCAGAATATACAGGCGAGGATTCTCCAGTCAGCTTCTCTCTTTTTTCGGACAGCACTGCCTCGGCGCAGATACTATGACGAAAAAATATTTTTTTTGCGGTTTTTTTGAAAACTTAACAAAAAATTAATATTTTGTCTTACGAGCAAAAAAGTGAATTCGAATTCACTTTTTCGTAAATCAAAATATATTACTATTGCGGGATGTTAAGATAAAAATAATCTTCGCGGCTGATTACAAACATACCAAAATGGATGCTGACAGGTATCAATCTCTACCATCTTGATAGAAAATAGCTGTAATACTTGACATTCTTGTTTGATGTTGATATCATTGCTTTAAACTGATGAAGAGGAAGAAATATCATGATATACAGCCTCACAGAGAGTCCGGGGTGGTGGAATCCGGACAGGATGTAATGATAAGTGGGCCTTGGAGGGCAATGCGAAAAGATTTTAGTAGCTGCGACGCAGATGGTCAGCGTTATCGGACCAGGAATGTTTCTGCATTCCGCAGAGTGGGTGTTTGACACCAAACAAGGTGGTACCGCAGGTGATGGCCTGTCCTTGACGATATGTTCATGGACAGGCTTTTTTTGTACAGAAAGGAGAAAACTATGAACAGACAAAAATTAAAGTTTCATGGAGGGATCGGGATGTCCCTGATCCCGGTCGCAATTTACGTATTTTTTTGTATGGTGCTTTTTATAGGCTTTAAGGCATTTAATATGGAAGCATTGGCAGTCGGAGGATTTCTGGCTCTTTTAGTTGGAGGGATATTCTGTACCAGCTACAGTGATTTTTGGGAAAGTGCGATCAAAGGCATTTCTTCCATCACTGCAGTATCCGTCGTTGTGATCCTTTTACTCGTAGGTATGTTCAGTGCCCTGATCAAACTGTGTGGATTGTCCGGCGGCTTTGTATGGATCGCCAATGCGGTAGGTATGAAAGGCGGTATTTTTGTGGCGTTTACGTTCATTGCCACCTGTATCGTTTCCACAGCAACCGGGTCTTCCATCGGAACCATGTTCATCGCATTTCCCATCTTCTATTCTGCAGGTATCCTTTTGGGTACAAACGAAATGATGATGGCAGGATCCATTGTATCCGGAGCTATTTTTGGAGACAATCTAGCTCCGATCTCCGATACCACTATCGCTTCTGCTTCTACCCAGCAGTTTAAAAACGGAAAACCGGCTGATATCGGAGGCGTGGTTTCCAGCCGTATCAAATACTCCGCAGTAGCAGGACTGATCTCTATTTTGATATTTGCAATTTTTGGTGGTATAGGTGGGACTTACCAGGGAGGTTCCATTGATGCAGCATCGAATCCGGTCTCTCTGATAATGCTGATCCCGGTTATCCTGATGCTGACCGTTTCGACCAAAACCCGTAATATCTATCAGGGAATCCTGGTAGGACTGGCAACCGGTACCATAGTTGGCCTGATCGCAGGGCTGTTCACCCCGGCACAGATATTCTCCAATGATGTGGCAAATAACGCAGCAGTAGGTTTTTTGGTTGATGGGATCAATAATATTTTACCAACCTGTGCATTGGTGATCTCTGTTTTTGGTATCATGGGTGTTCTGAGTGATGCGGGAATGCTGGATCTGATCGCAGAAAAGATATTGAACAGCAAAATGGCAGGCAGCACGAAGGGAGCAGAACTTATATGTATGATCGGGATTTCAGTTACCACGATTTTACTGGGCGGTGTGACCAGTGCCTCTATCCTGACATTTGGACCGATCCTCAATAAGATAGGTACTGCAAAAAACATACATCCGTACCGCAGGGCAAATCTGTTGGATGGAACGGCCAATAGTCTTCCCTCTATTATCCCATTTATGAGCGTGTTTGTGTTTATCGGATCTGCCCTGACAGGACTCTCTCCAGTGGTTGTTGCCGGAGGAACCGTTTATGCATTCGTACTGTTCCTGGTATTTTTAGTCGCCGTCCTTACTGGATGGGGATGTCAGAAGGAGGAATAAAATGGACGATACTTTTACATTATATGATTTGAAAGTGGAGGTGGTCGCTACCGACCGCCCCATGGTATGCAGTCACAAAGTGGGCGATTACTTTTTGGTACAGGGAGAGAACCTGGTATTCCCCAAAGACACTTCTTTCTCTATGTATTCTTTAAGTGCCCTGCTCCCGCTTCTGCCCGCAAAGCAGAGACCCCTGGATCCTAATGACTGGATGCTTTCTGATACGGAGATCGCCTGTCCTGATCCTAACTGTGGAGCGAGATTTAAGATCACAAGGATTGGAAAGAGGATCCAGAGCCATGGACAGTGTACGGTAGTCCCGCTCAGAAATCAGGAAAAATAAGAAATTGGACACAGCGGACTCTTTCGGGAGACTTTTTTAAAAAACAGAAACGAGGAGAACAAAATCATGCAGAAAAAAATTCAACTGAAAAATGGATATACTTTTAATCGTGTCATCAACGGCTGCTGGCAGTTATCCGCGGAGCACTGCCTTAAGGGACATCTGGATTATGATGATGCCATTCATGCGTTCCATGAGCTGGTGGAGCATGGCTTTACTACGTTTGATTGTGCCGATATATATACCGGTGCGGAGGAACTGCTGGGACGGTTTGTCATGGAATTAAAGGCAGGCGGACATTACCGGGAGGAGGATATTCAGATCCATACTAAGTTTGTGCCGGATAAGGATGTTCTTCCGGTCATCAATATGGAATACACAGAAGGGATCGTTGACCGTTCCTTAAAAAGGATGCACCGGGAAGCTCTGGATCTTGTACAGTTTCATTGGTGGGATTTTGATGTACCGGGAATGATGGAAACAGCATTTGATCTGGTAAAGCTTCAGAAGAAAGGAAAGATCCGTAATATCGGTATGTGCAACATGGACACCAATGCGTTGAAACAGATGGTGGATGCAGGTATCCCTGTTGTTTCGAATCAGGCCCAGTATTCCGTATTTGACCGCCGCCCGGAGCGCACTCTGCTGGATTACAGTGAAAAGCATGGCATTTATACGTTTGCCTATGGCACACTTGCCGGAGGTTTCTTAGCTGAACGGTATATGGGTAAGAAGTATGAAGCACCGGAAACCCGTTCTCAGGTTAAATATATGCAGATCATTGAAGATTCCCTGGGATGGGACGGTATGCAGAAGCTGCTTCCGGTACTGAAAGCGATTGCAGATAACCATGGAGTTACCATTGCCAATGTAGCAACTCAGTATATTTTAAACCAGAAAAGTGTAGGTGCCGTCATGGTCGGTACCAGAAACTCCAGACATGTAGCGTCCAACATTCAGACACTGGAATTTGACCTGACTGATGAGGAAATGAAAACGATCCGGGATTTCATAAACCAGTATCCTACCCCGGAAGGCGAGTGTTACGAACTGGAACGCACTTCTCCAAGATATAAGGGAATTATTTTGACAGACAGAAATAATGTAGAAAACTAATTCTCATACACCGGTTTGCCATTTTGGTAGGCCGGTTTTTTTGTCTGAATTTATAAAATGTACTAACATACGAGAGACAAAAAAGTGAATTCGAATTTACTTTTTTGTGGATCTTTCAGAACTGATTATTATATGTAAAATATGATATTGGCGTAATATAAAAAGAGGTTTATTTTTAATATGACAAAAACACTTCTGTTCTCTCCTATCCTTAAGCAGCCTGTTTCTTTCCAAACAGAGTAAGAGTCATCCGCGGCAAATTCCGAACGCCACGGATGACTTGAAACGAAGGGGGTAAAACAAAAATGAGTATGAACAGTTTTTTCTGTTCATGGTTGTATTATAGCTGATACTGAAATGCTGCAAAAACTGGTACGAAAAAAGCTATTCCTCAAATACTGATTTGAAAGTATTTCGGTTTTTAAAGGGTGGTAAAGGCTGGGTTTCTCCGCGGAGAAAAAATACTATCGTCTTGTGTATGTATCGGCCTTATTGTTTGGTATTGTACATGAATTTCCATCGGAGGTGTAGGCGGTGCCGTCAGATGCATACCAGGTTCCCTCCGGAAGGGCATAATATGGACCAACAAAAGCAAATTTGCTGCCCGTTTTTATAGTATCTAAGTTTGTTATACCGAACATGCCTATCATATCGGTAACATTGCAGGTATCAAAAGAAGACAAATCAAGATCTTTGAGAGCTGAACAGGCGCAAAACATATAATGCATATTAGTTACTTTACTTGTATTAAAGTGGCTAACATCTACTTTTGAAAGTTCCACACAATATCCAAACATGCCATGCATAGTAGTTACATTATCGGTTCTTAAGGAAGAGAGATTGATTTCAGATAAATCTGAACACTCGTAAAACATACAATGCATAGTAGTTACTTGGTTTGTGTCTAAGGGAGACAGGTCTAAATAAGTAAATCCGCATCTGGCAAACATTCCCTCCATACTGGTAACAGAACTTGTATCAAGATTTTTTAAATCTACAGAAGTTAATTTATAGTGAGATTTAGTATTTTTGTTAGTAAATAAATACTCACAACTTGTCGCGATTATTTTTTTACCTCTGCACTGTGTTGAAATAATAATTTTCGTCCCTTCTGACCAGGCAACAATACCTCCATCTCCATCTTCATCAAGGTCATTAATTAATGCTTCCGAATTGGGAGCTGCTTCGTCAGTAAACACAATTTCTGTGGTGGAATCCGGAATGATATCAAACAGCCGTACTTCTTTTAATACAAAAGTTTTAGACTTGGCATAAAGTTCCATATCAGATGTCACACCGCTTACAGGTAATCCATTGGAGTCTGTTTCGATTTTAGTTGTACAATTCGAATCTGAATACCACCCTGAAGAAGCCAGAAGTTCTTTATATTGACCCGAGATAATTTTTCCAGATTTGTTTACGACTACCTCATTTTCGGTAGTTCCATCCTCAAAAGTCAGTCCATTTCCATGATAAGTAATGCTATAACCCAGTGGATTTTTGCCTGGTTTCGCCGTACTGATGGAAATATCCGGTACCGACCGTTCGTCATTAGACATACTGTCATCCCACAATTTGGTAACAGTTACTACACCGGAAGTTTTGGAATCCTTAAAGTCATATACTTTTCCGGAATCACTGTTTTTCTGGGATCCCGCTTCCGCAGCCACATCATTCGTATTACTTACTTTCGAAAATTCTATCGGGGGGGGGTACTACCAGAATTAGTAATATCCGCGGAGACTGGTACTGCTGACAGAAGAGAGAGTCCCAGGATCATGCCCGGAAGCCATGTTTTAAGGTTGCTCAATTTCATAATATAGTTCTCCTTGAGATTTATTATTTGTCCGTAATATGACAAAAACCCAGGCTTACACTATCGAAAAAAACACAAAAAAAAGACCGCCGAAGCGGTCAATTTCCTGACACCCAGAGTCGGCTCCAGATCTGGAAAAAACATTAAAAATTAATAGTTCCGCGGCGGAAAAGCAAAAGCAATCTTCCCATTCTCTAACCTTAATATCGCATCAAACTTTCCACCGTCCTTTTTCTTAAATCCTTTGATCACCCCTGTCTGTCCTTTTGTGAGCAGATCGGATATCTGTTTGTCTGTAAGCTTTTTGTGAGCCACTTCCCCGAGCAGAAATTTACACTCTGGGTACCCGGTACATCCGTAACCAAATTTTGTCTTTCTCAATGGTTTTCCGCAGAGAGGACAGGTGAGACCGGATGCCTTCTTCTCATGTACTTCAAATTTCCGGTTCATGACCTCATCGACGGTCTGGTCCACATATCCTAAGATCTGCTCCCGGACAGGTTCATAGGCTTCTGTTCCCTGACGGACATTTTTGATGTGGGTTTCCCACTCCGCGGATAATTCCGGATTGACGATACTATGGTTTCCTATATATTCAATGTAATCTTTTCCGGACTGGGTGATATAAAGTCCTTTTCCTTTTACCTCCATGTACCCGGTGGTGATCAGGTCTTTGATGATCTGGGCCCTGGAAGAAGGCATCCCGATTCCCTTGGCTTCCTTCATGATCTTTTTCAGATCCCGGTCTGTCATGTATTTCTGTATGTCTTCCATGGCATCTACCAGTGTAGCCTCGGTAAGCCGTTTGGGTGGCCTGGTCACGACTTCATGGATCCCTTTCTGGGCGATCCCTATTTTCTGTCCTTCCGATACATCCGGCAGGCGCAGTTCCTTGATCTTCGTGTCAAAGATGGCTGTAAAGCCCCGGTCTTTGATAACAGAACCCCTGCTCACAAATAAACTCCCATCCACATCGAGGAGATACTTTCTCTTCTCTTCCACCAGGTCAGGAAGAAAGATCGCCAGAAAACGCTTATAGACCATGATGCATACATTTTTTTCCATTTCAGACATTTTGGAAAAATCCGGGATCTTCCCTGTCGGGATCAGGGCACCATGGGAACTTTTTTTAACTTCCTCATCGTTTACGTATCGTTTGTTTGCCGCTGCTTTTTGGATGGCTTCAGGGGTGATGGAAGACAGATATGGTTCCATCCCCGGAACAGCGGATACCGTCCGCAGCAGGGAAGAAAATTCTTTTGCTTTCTCAGAAGAAAGATGTTTTCCGTCGGTACGCGGATAGGACATGACCTTGTGCGTCTCGTATAATGACTGCAGAGCCTGCAGTGTCTCATCCGGGGAGTACCCGTACTTCTGTCCTGCCTCCACCTGGATGTCTGAGAGTTTGTACAGCTGCTGCGGAGGCTTTTTGGTTTCTTTTTTTTCTGTTTTCTTTACAATGGCTTCCGGGCCAAGACCGCTTACCAGTTCTTTAGCTTTTTCCAGTTCTGGGAAGGCAAGGTCTTTTCCTTCTTCATCGACCAGTGTCGCTACCATTTCCGGATCTTTTGTCTGGATGACCGGAAGGTAGGAACTTTTCGAGGAAAATTCATCGATCGCTTTACAATTGTCATAGACCAGCTTCAGGGTAGGCGCCTTTACTCTTCCCACCCTCATGAGCATGCCGGTCTTGACGGTATATGCGACAGAGAGGTTGAACCCGATCAGCCAGTCAAATTGTGCCCGGATCCAGAATGCCTGCGTCATACCCACATCCCTGGGGCAGGTATGGAAGTCCGTCAGATTTTTGAAGGAATCCATGATCCCCTTGTCTGTCAGGTCGGTCTCAAAGAAACGGTATGCTTTCATCTTTTCCAGATGCAGGTTCTTTTCCAAAAGGGCATAGATCCCGTTCCCCTCCACATCACTGTCGGTGCCGACGATGATGCCTTCGTAATCCCCGGACTTTATAAGATCACGTATCTTTTTTACCAGATCCGGCTTGATGGATTTGATGCGGAAATTGTCAGGCACCATCGGAAGCCTCAGGTCCTTCCATTTCAAATTCCATTGGCTGTATTCTTTGGGTTCCATCAGTCCACAGACATGGCCTGCAAGGGCAACGAATGTGATGTCCCCGCAGGGTTTATTTGATCTTTCGTAAGCCTTTTTCACCAGTATCATGGTGGAAGGCTTCTCGGCTATATACAATAACATAAAATTCCTCCTATGAAAAAGGGAGGATGATTCCTCCCGTCTTTAAGCAGTCTTTCTTTGTGACCTGTGGTATTTTCGGTTCTCAGCCTTCTTGTATACACTTTCGATCAGTGCAAGTTTTTTGTTGACAACTGACATCTGATAATCCAAAAAATCGTTCTGGATCTCCTCTTGGAGGACAGAAATAGTCTTTTTTGCCGCAATGTATTTTTTATAATATTCGCGGCATTTGTTGCGTACCATCCAGTAAAAGGTTCCTTTATCTGATTCATAAAGGTCTGCCAGGTGTTTGTACATTGGCTGTCCGTTTTTACTAAGTACGTAATCATCAACAACTGCGACAACCTCTCTGGTACGTTTTGAGTAACCTAGAGTGGTTTCTTTATTGACAGTATACCCGAGTCTTTTTTCCGGTGCTTCCAGTACGGATTCCGGGTATCTTTCCGGTTTCCTGTCTCCGGTCAGCAGACCGATTGCAGTCAGTTCTTCCCGGCTGAGCGGCATCCCGGAGGATCTTTTCTGTAGCGTTACGTCCGCAAGGCCGAACCGTTCAGAAATCTCCTTTGCAGCTTCCTGCAGGGACAGCCCTGTCTGGTGCATATAGACATCAAAGATATCCCCCGCTGTATCACAGGCATAACATTTGATCTTGTTATTTTTTCTGATAAAGGCATTTCCGAACCTCTGGTCATCATGGAACGGACAAAGGACAGAAGTCAGTCCTCCGATTCTTCGTTTCTCTATGCCAAGTATATCACAGATATCTTCCATGCTGACGCATTCCTTGATTTTTTCCAGGTCATATTCTTTCATAAAAAAATCCCCTTTCGTTTTTGGTTTTAAGATAAAATGAAAAATGAAGGGGATTGATAAAATCACATATGGCTTTCGTATTCTGCAAAACAGATACAGGCAAGACAGACACAGGATGACAGGAGCATCCCAAGGGTAGAGAAATTAACCCACCATTCACCTGGACTTGCAGCCGGCAGACTTGCATCCGTCGAACCTGTAGCCATCGAATTTGCAGACGTTGAACCAGCAGTTGAGCCAGCTGCCGTCGGATCCTTCGCCGTCAGAGTGGCGTTGTTTTCCGATGGATGAAAGACGGCGATATCCGGATGGTAAAAATAATACCCTGTCATCTCCGGTTCTACCGTCATGGCATCCGGCCTTTCCAGATGAAAGCAGAAAATAAAAGAGGAAAACAGCAGTAAAGCAACAAAAGCGGTAAGAAAGATCCCGCGGAGAGCATTCCCCGATTCATACATCCCCGTCACCTCCGATCCGTCTTTCCAGCCGGTCGATCCTTCTTTTCATCCGCAGCATGCTTTTTTTCATTTTTCTCAGCCGGGCATCCCGCTGGTACATTTCCAGCGTATACAGCTGGTGAAGGGAGACAGCCAGGCTGATGCAGACCATGGAAAACTGTTTAAAGAGCAGTGAGGTAAGTATCCCTGCCATACCAAGCACAAACAGATTGACCATCACCGTTCTCTTATTTCGAAAAATGGGGAATATACGTGCAGCAGCACTTAATGCTACAGATATTACAAATATTCCATTGAGTATCCGGAGTATTTTAAGGAAGAGCATAGTGTCCTTTCCTCCAAATAAGGACCAGAAGCTCCGGCCCATATTGGATCATCTTTTTCGTTTAGTCATAAAGAGCAGGATCCCGGCAGCTGTTCCCGCTAAAAGTGCGGCAAGTAACTGTCCCGTATGGTCCGGCTTCAGACCCTCCTCGATCTCCGGCTTCCAAGTCTTCTTTTTATCAAAAATAAAGGTCTTTCCATTCTCCACAAAAAGGCAGTCGTCTTTATCCATGTCCCGGAATCCTTCTAAAATCTTCACATCAACTGCTGCGGAACCATGGCTGTTTTTTACATCCCGGTAATCTGCAAGGTTGATATCCTTAAAGCTGGCAAATACAGGGATGATCTTATTCAGGTAAGAGATGGAAGAATCATCACTGTTATCTAAAAACAGCTTATAGTCACAGGAATTGATGATTGTCTCATCAGCATCAGCCAGGCTGTCGATATGTACAAATGCAGAGAGTTGGCTTTCATCGTATCCTTTGTCCCACATGTAGGAATAATCTGGATCAAAACCATTAGCGATCAGTGTCAGATGCTGTCCGTGGAGATATTTGCCCCTTAACAGCATATCAACGAACCTCGGGGTACTGCAGGGGCATGGATGTTTCAGATAGATCACAACCTTATCCTCAAAAAACATCTTCGGCTTGCAGACGAGCAGTTCGACACAGGAGCAGTATTTCTTATTAAGTGGATCCACTTCATAGACCTGGTACCCCTTTGCCTTCATCCTGCCAGCGGTTGCTTCGCTGATCTTCCCGTTATAATCCCAGACAAGATAGGATCCGTTTGCAGCAAGAAGATTCAGGACGATCAGGTCCCGTACTTCATCCGCAGTCCCTCCGACGGCAAGCAGGTTTCCGGAAACCAGTCTTGCGATATGCTTTGAAATCTGAAGCGGGAGTCCCGCGGAAAAATCTGTTCTAAATAAATCTGTCATTCAATTAAACCTCCTTTGATGTACCTAATATGGAAAAAAATCTATAAAAAAAATCCTGCCATCTCTGACAGGAGAAAAAAGTGAATTCGAATTCACTTTTTTTACCACCGGACCGCCATATGGTCAACCAGATCCCTGGGGATCTCGTCAATGAAACGGGAGACCTCCATGGCATAAGTTTTTCCATAATTCATTCTTTGGGCGGCACTGGTAAGCGTCAGGGTCTTCCTTGCCCTGGTGATGCCGACATAGCAAAGACGTCTCTCTTCTTCCATGGCAGCTGGATCCGTGCTGTTGATCGCCCGGTATCCCGGGAACGTGTTTTCTTCCATACCGGCCATGAACACATGTGGAAATTCCAGTCCTTTGGAGCCATGGAGCGTCATTAATACTACACCGTCCTCGTCGTCCTTTAAAGAGTCAATTCCGGATGTCAGAGCAGATTCTGTAAGGAATCCTTCAATGGCTTCTGCTCCCTCATGGTTTGTTTTCCTGCTGTAGTCAGTGGCCATATTGATCAGTTCATAGACGTTCTCTGTTCGTTCTTCCAGCTCCTCGCTTTTTTGTGGATAATCTGCAAAGAAATCCGTTTCATTAAGGATCATCTTGATGGTCATATCTGCCGTCTGGTATTTTGACTCTTCGGTCATTTTCCTCAGCATTGCAGCAAATCCCTTTAATTTATCCGCGGCTGTCTTTGATAAGATCTCATCCGCAGAGCAGGCTGCATCATACAGGCTGCAGTTATTTCGGAACGCATACTCTTTCAGCTTTTTGATTGTCACTGCACCGATCCCGCGGCGTGGGACATTGATGATCCGCTCCAGTCCGAAATCGTCATCCGGGTTGATAAGGACGCGCAGATAAGCAAGCATATCCTTGACCTCTTTTCTCTCAAAGAAACTTAAGGCACCCACGAGGCGGTACGGGATATCCTTCATTGTAAGACACTGTTCGAAGAGGCGGGACTGGGCATTGGTACGGTAAAGGATGGCAAAATCCTTATAATCAGCCTTTTCCCTGTTATGCATCCGTTCGATCTCGGATACGATAAACTTCGCTTCTGTTGTGGCATCTGGCAGAGTAATGGTCCGCAGCTTGCTCCCTTCTTCCCCCTGTGTCCAGAGTTTCTTTTCTTTTCTCTCCTGATTATGGGAGATCACCGCATTGGCTGCGGAAAGGATGTTTTTGGTGGAGCGGTAATTCTCCTCCAGCTTGATCACCTTTGTATTTTGAAATTCCTTCTCGAATTCCAGGATATTGCGGATATCAGCTCCGCGGAAACTGTAAATGCTCTGGTCATCGTCTCCGACTACACAGAGGTTCTGGTACTTATCCGCCAGCATGCTGATGATCTTGAACTGTACAAGGTTTGTATCCTGATACTCATCGACCATGATGTACTTGAACTGCTCCTGGTAGGAATGAAGGATATGCGGGTAATTCTCAAACAGCTGGACGGTCTTCCATAACAGGTCATCGAAATCCAGGGCATTGTTTTTCTTGAGGATCCTCTCATATTCTTTGTAGACTGTGACCAATGGGTAATTTGGATAGATGCTCTCTAGTTCATCCGGTCCGAGCATTTTCTCTTTCTGCTTAGAGATAAAGCTGATGACATTGTATTCTTTGATTTCCGGGCATCTACTCTGGAAATCTGTTTCCGCAAAAATAGCCCTTATTATTTTTTTCTGTTCATCGGTATCATAGATGACAAAGTTCCCACGTTTGTATCCAAGAAGCATCATCCTGTTTTTTAAGAACTTTACACAGGCGGAGTGGAAAGTTGTGATCAGCATCTTGTCTGCGGCTTTGCCGGTCAGGGAAGCGGCCCTTTCCTTCATCTCCTTTGCGGCTTTATTGGTAAAAGTCAGGGCAAGGATGTCCTCCGGTTCTGCAAACCCGTTTTCAATCAGATAGGCAATGCGATGGGTCAAAACTCTTGTTTTTCCGGAGCCTGCGCCTGCAAGGATGAGCAGCGGGCCTTCGGTATGCATGACTGCTTCTTTTTGCTGCGGATTTAAACCATTTAAAATATCAGACATATATTTTCTCCTCTCATTTGTTCTGTATAAAATTTTACTATCTTTTTACACTTCCGTTTTCTGGTACGGAAATCAGAAGTTTTCCGAACAAAAAAAGACCATCTGAATGGTCTTTTTGGGATAAGAGCTGCCCGCTCATTTCAGTAGAAGAAGTATCTTCTGGCAACCTCTTCATAATATTCTTTTTTTGCGATATCCAGTGTCTCTCGCAGACTGACCTCATTTGCCCCGATCTTTTCTCTCAGCTCTTTTGCATACGGAAGGAGGCTGTCCGCTCTCCTGCCGTTCTTTTCTGATTTCTGGATATCTGTATACACTGCTTTTAACTCATCAAAAGTTAAGGTTTTATATGGATTCTCTGTCATACCGGCACCTCCCTGCTGTATTTAACATGTTTTTTTGCAATTTTGTACTGTCCTGAAAAGTTCATTCTTTCAAAGTTCTCCAGGGTGGACTGCAGCCGGTAGATGAAGAGATCCATTTCCTGTTGGGTCACTTTAAAGGTAAGTGTCCTTTTATCTTCTGCATGTTCCACATCCACGGTCTTCAGCTTTCCCATATCCCTTAAAAATGCCTTGCAGTTAAAGATTTCAAAGGTCCAGTCCACACTTAAGGAAGAGGAGCCTGAAATTGAGATCGAGTAAGCGGTACGCCTGTTGTTTTTATCCGCAGTAGATTTTGGTTTGACTGGGGAAGAATACAGCGGAGGCAGGTTGATGGTTTGGGAAAGATGATGTGATTGATACAGGTACAATGCTTCATCTATGGCTTCTACCATCTGCCGGTTTTTTGGGTATCTGCCTAAATTGGCCGCAAAAAGCTTTCTCGCGTTCGTAAGGATGTTCAGCCCGTTTTCCATCTGCATTACCTCCGCGGCAGTCCGGTTCTTGCAGTTCCTTTCTTTGATCGGGACGGTATAGGCCGGGGTATTTGGCTTGCTCATTGCCTGCCGGTTTAATATGTTTCGCTGGAACTGATACTGGTTCAGGAGATACGGTATGTCATTAGCCGGGATATTGGCAACCACGCTTCCCTTTTCCGAAGAGGCGATGGCCATACGGAATACGGAATAACCGGTGTGCATTTCCATTGGCGAATTTTTTGTAGCCCCTTCTCCCGGGACATTAAGGTCCGCGGCGCAGGTCAAAGACATTCCTGCTCTGGCAGCTACCCAGATCTGCAGGGGATATTTTTCTACCATAGGCTGTTTATCTGGGGGCTGCTGGTTGCCTTGAGGATAAGATGGCATGTTATTATAAAACTGCTGGTATGCTGTCTGCGGAGACTGATTACTATACATTTGTTTTCTCCCTTCTGTTTTTCTTTAATAATATGACAGAACGGGAAACTCTTCTTTTTGTACGAAAAAATTCTTAACTTGTTTTTTGTACTTTAACTCTTTTTGAGTTAAGATACATCAACAAAGTTAAGATTAGCCTCAAAGCCATAGTATTACTGAAGATTTTGCTTTTTTAAAAACCAAAAATCTCCGCGGGGTTTTTATGTTTCCGCGGAGATTAAGGGAAAATATAAATTAGAAAGGCCTGCGTTTAGCAGGCAGGATTATCGCCCTGGCAATTGATCTGGATATGATCCATAATTCAGAAATAAATAAGGCAGCTCTACATCTGCAGGCTGCCTATATGTATACATTTTTTATACCGTTTTCGCGCCATATTCAAACATTTTGATGCCAATTATACGGCAAATGTCGAACATATGATTGATAATTAATTCCACATCAGGATCTTCTTCTCCTGATTTATGTAGTTTTTGGCTGATATGCTGCTTAGCTTCATATATTTCTTCATACAGCCTGTCGCATTCTGAGTCTTTAAAAAACTCGTCCTGTATTTTTGCGTACTCTTCTGAAGCCTCATCTTCTGTAATTGCTCCCATTACCATTTCGTATACTGTGTTTGCGTCCATGTGTGAACCTCCTGTTATGTGTTTTTGTGTGTATGATTATCATACTTCAGATATTCTGTTTTCTCCACAAAAACAGTTCGCAAAATACCTGCCTTTTTCGACATTTTGCGTTGTACAAAATACCAGCAGTTTAGACTTTTTTTGGGGGCATTGTATGCGTTTATATGCTGAGAAAATAATACAGGAAGATGGATGAAAACGGGGAGAATTGTGGGGGAAATTGTTTTCCGCGGATTGACTTTGGCATTTGATTGTACTACAATTAAGATAAATAAAAGAAAGGAGAACTGTTTTTATGAAAAAGTTGAAAACTGTAAAATTTGCCGCCCTGATGCTGTTTGTCTGTGCGGTACTGTTCTGCATGAAACCGGTTGGAGTACAGGCTTCTACAATGCAGACCATCAACACCAAAAGACCGTGTAAGAGCTACGATATCACGGGGGACAACAAAAAAGACTCAATACAAACAAAATGGGCATTTGATGAATATGTGTCTGTCATTGTTAACGGAAAGACCATTTACAAAGACAAAACTCCGATCGAGTATGATCCGACTGTCCGCTACTGCAGATTTGAGAATGGTACTCCATTCTTATTCATCGAAAGCTATGGTGTAAATGAGCTAGCTCAGGCTACTATTGTTTATTATAAAAACAGCAAGCCAAAGTCCATCAACCTTGATTTTGGCGATTACGGATGGCTGTACGGCGTGAGTGATCTCAGTGTTTCGGGTAATACTTTTACAGTCCAATATTCTCTAATGACAGGATCTACCGGGTTTACCAGATTAAAACCATGTGTCTTTGTATACAAGGATGGAGATATTAAGAGAAAAGGACACAATGTATATGACGTTGCAGCTCTCGACAGGTATACCACCGGGCATGAAATGCTCAGGACTTCATATGTCAGCACTGCCAGAAAACTGACGGCATACAATGACATCACTACAAAAGGCAGGGCATTTTCAATCAAAAAAGGTGCAAAAATAAAAATAACAAAGATTTATTATAATCGGAAGACACTTCTGGTCGGAGTCGAATACAATGGAAAATTTGGCTGGGTGAAAGGAATAAAACGGATAGTAGCTTATAAAAAACCATTGTTTAAAAATCTGGCATTTGGAGGCTGATCATGAAAAGGGGATGCACATTGCATCCCTCTTTTTATCTGGAAGCAGTCATTACCTTTCCCATAAATAGTATTTCATCATTATTACTGTCATAGATCAGGAAGGCAAATGGACGGGTAAGCTCCACAGTTTTGATGATCGGCTCATCCTCCTCCGCGGCTGACATGCATTCCATGATGACAGCAGTCACTGCCGCTGCTTTCGTGCCGTTTTCATCCAGCTCCAGTTTTGTTTTCTGAAGGATCGTATCCACATTCACGTTTTGGTCTGCAATACCGGAGAAATCAGCATTGCTGGAAAATATATTGTCCAGTCCCAGATTTGAGAGCATGTCATTCAGAATGGCGCTCGTTTCAAAGTTAAGTTTTGGCATCTTGCAGTCAACTGCATCATATTCTGGATTGGATTTCAGGAGTCCGTTAATATTCAGATCCTCCAGAGTGAAATTACCCTCATCATTTGGCAGGATTCCTATGAAACTTAACCCGTTGGCATAATCCCTGCCAAAAGCCGTAGCTTTGTCATTTTCATAATACCGGTCTCCTGTACAGGTCATATATTTTGTCTTTTCTTTTTTTCCAAAATTTTCTTCTGTATCAGAAACATTCCAAGGTTCCCCGCTCCATCCGGATTCAAAATACAGGGAATTGGTTAAACACAGTCCTGTACTGTCGCTGATAAGGTCCGGGGTTATGATCTCCGGGATCAGACCTTCTGTGTTTTTGTCACACCAGGAGTTGATGATACTACATGTTTTCTCCGCAGCAGAGAAATCCACATTTTCTACCTCAGCCCCAAAACTGTCCGATACTGTATTCCTGAATTTCTCCTGAAGCGTCAGTTCATCATCTGCCCAGACCGCATCTGCGATCTTTAATTTCGATTTATATCCATAATTCTCGTCTTCGGTATTGTATTCTTTGATCTTGTCCAGGTAATCTTTTGCATAGGAAGCAAAATCATCGGTTCCCAGGTAATCCCCCAGGACTTTTTTGGTTTCTCCCTTTGCACCTTCCGCGATCATACCGAGTGCGAAGTTAAGACTTGTGGGACTGAACATGATGTTTTTTCCATCGGCTGCTGCGGAGATCTGATCTGTCATTTTTACGGAATTCTGCAATACTGCGGCTTTGTCGATATCAGATTTTTTCTCTTCAATAGATGCTGAAATCTGGACCTCATGGTCTTTTGCGGAATCGGCATATACATTGGCAATTGGCATTACGACAGTCATGGCCGTCATGATTCCGGCTAACAGTTGGTTCATTCTCATAAGGCAGTTCCTCCTCTGGCGTTTTCTTTAGTTTAGCATATAATTCTTTCGGTTTTGTAATCTGCGAAAAACAAAGATCTTGCAGGATGGAAGGCCTGAAGCAGCAATATAGAAGTGCATAAAAAAACAGAGACCGTTGGCCTCTGCTTTCTGTATTTTACTTTTCCGCAATGACATTGCAGGAATCTAATATCTCATCTGTAAGCATCGGGTTATAATGCTCTGTTTGAAGGGGTAACAGGGATTCCGTACAAAGAATGGCTGATACCTGTGTACCTTTGATCCTGGAGAGTTTATGAGGAAAGTTGATTCCTCCAGCCAGATGTCCAAAATCATTGACCATCAGAGTTAAATGCTGACTGAGATCCATTTTGCCATTCAGGATATCATCCAGAATCAGAGTGATCTCAGCAATCAGTTTTTCCTTTCTTATCTTATCAGATCCTGTCAGATACAGGACAGTTTTTTCATTGTGGAAAATATCATAGTAATGACAACGAAAATAGTCGTAGAAAAAGCCCTTCGTGTCATCAACATTGCAAATATAAACATGGTATCCTTCCTGTTTTAATTTTTCACTGGTCTGTCCCTCAAGAATCCCCTCTGGATCGATTACCAGATAGGAACCGTTTTTGGTAAGTATTGATTGAACCAGATATTTTTCCGCTTCTGTTTTACCTGCAATGAGCAGGATATTTTCATTATTTTTTGTTGGCATTTGTATTTCCTCCTTCTATTCTGAACGATGTTTGAAAATGATACAGACAGTATACTACAAATCTGTCACATTCGAGTAATGATTCTCAAGTAGTGTACCAGAAAAATATTTCTCAATGTTTTCTGTGCATAAAAATTTCCTACAAAAAAGACATCTGACCGTATTCTTCCGAAATCTCAAAATTCATCCAGATCACTTCTGTTTTTTTCCTAAGGGACTGGGCGTAGGCTTCTATTTCTATATGATTCCAGTTCTCCAGCATGGTATCGTATAGATCTGAATGGTATCCGGATAAGAGAACCGGTCCGGTATGCCGCAGGAGCTGTTTCAATAAAAGTTCATGATCATGATCGGACATTTCTTTTTTGTACTGTGTCCCTCCCGATCTTGTTTCTGCCATATATGGCGGATCGCAGTAGATCAGGACATTTTTGTAGTTGTATTCTGCTATCAGTTCTGTTGCAGGCCGGCATTCTATCTGCACTCCCCTCAGCCTTTCCGCGGCCTCAAAGACCCTGCCCGGAAGCGAACTCCAGTCCTTTGCGGCATATGCCCGTTCCCGTCCCTGCACATCCCTCTTCCAGCCTACTTTGTATCCATTCGTACGATACCCATAACCCATATTGCAACGGATCAAAAACCAGACAGCCTTTTCATAAGGATCTGACGGGATGCTGTTGTAGGATTCGTTGTATATCTGTCTGGAAAATGGTGTAAAATACACCATCCGGGACAATTTTTCCGGATCTTTTTGGATACACTGGAAAAGGTTTGCCACATCCCCGTCAAGATCATTGACGGTTTCAATATTGGACCGTGGTTTGGAAAACAGGACAGCCCCGGAACCAAAGAACGGTTCCAGGTAACTGTGATGTTTGGGGAAAAGGGATACGATCTGTTCTGCCAGCCGCCATTTGCTTCCAGGATATTTCACGATGGTTTTCATAAACACTTCCTCACTGGGAGTCTGGCAGAAGCAGTAATTTCTCTATCAGGGAATACATTTCTTCTACTTTTACCATATCTTTTTTACTTACTTCACAGACTTCCTCACCTGCATTGAATTTATCGAAATAGATTGCACCATTGTCGGACAGGTTTTTATCATAACAGAATTCATAGTATATGTTTTCAGAGACCGGAAAAGTAAAAACAGGCACGTCTTTGGGATAATGATCCGTAAGTCTCCTTACAATGGCTGCCATTTTTTGGGTATCCGGAGTGGAAAATACGGCCTCCTCATAACTGTAGGAAGGCTGGTCTTTGCCAAGGAACAATAAAAGGTCATCCCTTCCGATATATCTGCTTAAAACCAGTTCGTCTCCCTGCTGTGAAACAGCAAATCCCAGTCTGCAGTATTTAGGGTTCGGCTTTAAGATGATGGATGCTTCCGGACTGTTAAGCTCTTTGTCAGAAACACGCAACATATGCAACAGGTCTGACAAAAGAAGCAGTTTTGAGTTCTTTACACAGATATGGGCAAAATTTTTGTCTGACAGAGGATTACCGCCGTTTTTGGCACAGCAGATATTCCACAGCTGCTTTTTGTATCTGTTCTCAATGGAGTATTCAACATAATCAGAATAAATACGTTTCCAGGAACCGTCTTTCATACAGCATTCCAGATGTCCGTCAGTCTTTCTGGTAAAAACGGAGTTTATGGTAACGGTCTCGTGCGAACTGTTTTTTGATATAAAAATACTGGTCTCAATGAGGATTCCGGACTCCTTTGCTTTAAAATGCAGCAGTACGGGATTGAGGACGTTCGGCTGTAAAAACTGAAACAGTCCTTCGTCATCAACCTCTTCCAGTTCCCCAAATTCCAGATGATGCTTTTTCGCTCCGGAAAGGATGCTTTTTATGACCAGATCATGTAGTTTCTGCTTCTGTTCATATGCAGAACGGTATTCTTTCAGGAGAGAATCAAAAAGCCGTGTGTCGATCTTATTTTCAGCGGTTACTTCAATGATCTTAGCCAATCCTGCCGCCTCCTTTCACCATATCCTTTGTAATCCTGATCTCGTAGGTATCTTCACAAACAATATCTGGAGCTTCAAACATGATATCTGTCATGGTGCTCTCCATGATAGAGCGTAATCCCCTTGCCCCTGTCTTTTTGCGAAGTGCGGTCCTTGCGATCTCAACAAGCGCATCCTGCTCAAAATCCAGGGAAACATTGTCCATTTTTAAAAGTTCTTTGTACTGGCTGACGATGGAATTCTTCGGTTCCACCAGGATCCTTACCAGGGCATTTTCATCCAGACCATCCAGGGAAGCGATGACAGGAAGTCTTCCCGTAAGTTCCGGTGTCAGTCCGTATTTTACCAGGTCGGAACTCTCAATCTCGTTATAGGAGAACTCATTTATTTTTGGAATGGCATGTCCAAAACCAATGGTCTTCTCCGGCTCGATCTTCTTCTGTATCCCGTCAAAGGCACCTCCGCAGATAAACAAGATGTTACTGGTGTCGATGTCCACTGTGGAAGTAAACGGAGACTTCTTGTCTCCAACAGGAATGGAGATCACATGTCCCTCCAGGAGTTTTAACAAAGCCTGCTGTACTCCCTCTCCGGAGACATCCCTCTGTGCGGAGGATTCCCCGACTCTGGCCAGTTTATCGATCTCATCGATGTAAACGATCCCTGTCTGTGCCTTTTCAATACTGCCGTCCGCCTTCTTTAAAAGGGAAGAAAGACATTCTTCCACATCTTTTCCCACATACCCTGCCTGAGTCAGCCCGGTGGCATCACAGATCACAAACGGGACATCCAGGATTCTGGCAAGTGTCTGGGCCAGATAAGTCTTTCCGCAGCCGGTACTGCCGATAAGCAGGATGTTGGATTTCTGTATCTCTACTCCCGCATTTCTTTTCCTGAGTCTTTTATAGTGATTATAAACAGCTACGGAAAGGATCTTTTTCGCCCTGTCCTGTCCGATCACATAAGAGTCAAGCTTTGACTTGATGACGGAAGGGGTAAGGAATGCTTTTTCCTCAGGGTATTCCAGTTTTAATTCCTCAATCTGGGAAGAAATCTTTCCGATACATTTGTCACATATATAATGTTTGCCGTTTGAAGTTGAAGAACTGAAGATCCATCTGCATTCAGATTGATCGATTCCGCAGAAACTGCATTTAATACTCATGTTTTTTCCTCCTTCATTTTTTCTAAATGATACAGGAAAAATGATAAATCGAAATCTGGCACGAAAAAAACAGCCCGAAGACTGTTTTGATCAGAAAAATGACAACTGTCCATTTGGATCCTGACGGATTTTTGTGTCCGAGTTTTTTGTATCCGAGGTTTTTTTTCTCTTCCGCGGAGTTTCCTTTACAGCTTCTTCCTGAGTTTCGGATTCGCTGTTGATCTCGGCAATCGTTTTCGGAGAGAAACGTTTCCAGGAACACTCGGACTTTTTTCCATATCTCCCGTCCTCATCCACGATACCTTTGGAAATGTAGTCAGAAACGATATTTTTTGCTTCCACACTGGAAATATGAAACTTTGCCATCAGCATGGAGTACCGCAATATACCACGTTCTTTGACCAGTTCCATGATCTCTTCATCTGTATATGCCATAATATCCTCCTTCGTTTTTGAGAATAGTTTAACCGATCTTCTCCTGCGTTTCTGCTCACACGAAAAAACGCAGAACAAACCGATTATACCGTTTCAGGACTGTCCGGTCAACGGCAAAAAAGTGAATTCGAATTCACTTTTCTCACAAATTAATTTTTGAGACTGTATATGCCAATCTAATAATATGATAAAATAAGTAAAAGTTGAAACGGAGGGAGTCCTATGGCTGGAAAAACGAAAAAGTAGATTCTGCAGGAACTGGAAGAGTCTCAAAAAAGGATCCAGGAGTTGCAGCAGGAAACAGACAGTTTAAAGAACTATTCTTTCATTCATGAATCTGATCAAAAGTTGCTCCATAATCTCCGGCTACAGGCGGAAGGCCATAAGTATGTGATCGATTTAGTTCGGAAGAAAAATATTCAACTAAAGAAAGAGGCATCAGAACTGCAGGCGCAGATTTCCGCAAAAAATGAGGAAGAAATAAATCAGTTTATTGAGCAGATCAAATCTGAGAGGGACAAACTGGCTAAGGAAGTCCGCAAGATGGAAACAAAACTTAAGAACAGCAGAGATATTTTATTTCTTAATTCTCTGGAAGGACGTTGCGCTTCCCTGGAAAATGATTGACAGAAAAAGGTAAAAAACGGCATCCAAAGATGCCGTTTCGCATTATACATAGGGAAAAATCGTACCGTTTTGAATTTCGTAATCGATTCCCATTGACGAGAAACAAATGTAATTCCAATCTGAAGCAAAGATGTAGGGATTTCTAACGGCTGCTCCAATCTGACGAACCTGCTGATGACGGTTGATCTCATATACAGGCTTCATTCTGTTGATAGTGATTTTTGTTTTATCGAAGCCGAAATGTTCAGATACAAACTGTACGGCCTCTTTATCGGAAACGGGGGGAGTACCATTGTTTGCTATATTTGCATAAGCTTTATCTGAAAAAGCATTTTCGTGAACATATGGCTTCCATTCCTGCTCTTTTTCCAGTTCCTTAGTCAGTGAATCAACCTTTATTTTCAGATCTTTGATAGCTTTCTGCCATTCTTTCTCTTTCGTTTCAAGGTGCTGACATACAGTTACCTGTTCTCTGGTACGTTTTTCGACATAAGTCATTTTGATCTTAACGGCAAGATTGTCGGTATTATTTTTGTACGCTCTGCAGAACTGGTCTTTATCCATCTCCGTATCCATATAGAATTGATGGATCACATCAAAATACTCTCCGGGGACAAAAATATTGGTCCTTTTCTCAAATTCTTCTAACAGCATAATTTTTCTCCTTTATAGACGGCCTTCCTTTTGGGCTGAATAATAGCACTCTCCGCAGATGATGAAATCTAGCAGCGGTACAGATAGTATCTCACCTGCATCTTTGATCTTTGTCATTACCTGCATATCCATCTTTGAGGGAGAAACATCTCCGCTCGGATGGTTGTGTGCAAGGATGATACCGGAAGCTCCGCAGAGCAGAGCCTTCATAAATACCTCCCGCGGAGTGATGAGCGAACTGTCCACAGTACCGTGGGAAAGCTCAAAAACCCCAATCAGATGACACTTTTTGTCAAATGCCATAAGATATATGTATTCTTCCGTCCGGTCTTTGAGACGGAAATACCGGTTAAGGAAATCGAAGGTCATATCCGGCGAATTAAGTGTCTGTGTTTCCCGGCAGAGTTCTTTTTTCTCAAGAACGGGAAGCCGGTCTTTATCAAGATACGTGTCAATAATATACATGCTTTTCTCCTTTGTTTTAAATACCGCGGAGCAAACCTCCGCAGTAGCAGTTATAAGTTATTTTCCATCTGGACAGAACAGGAAGCCTCGGGCAGTTTTTCATACCCGTACAGCTTTCCTTTTTTGCCAAGATCAGCCAGGACAATGTCAGAGGTATCATACATATCGAACTCAAACTCTTTGAGGTGTTTTGCCTGATCTGCATTATGGGAATCAAGGCACTCCTGCGGACTGTCATAGAGCCACAGACAGAATCTGACATTAACACCTGTCGCTTTACGGATATCGTCAAGAACTTCCTCAAAGAACTCTACCCGGTCTTTTTCATTATTACGATACCGGTAAAGCATCTCTTCGTAGTCTGTATCGAAACCGGTATAGATAAGCTTTCCTTCTTTCATGAGGGTTTTATAAACAAAAAGAAGCTCCTTCATAGTCTCACCGATAAGATTGGATTTGATCAGATAATCCAGAATATTTGTATCCTCCAATACAAATGTCTCGTGTGCCATTACGGACGCCGCATCTCGGCGACTCTCTCCAAAAAACTCTTCGCATCTGTAACCTGTCATATTATTTTCCTCCTCTGTACTTAATAAGTGTATTCGAAGCGGGGATACAGTCTTTTCATCTCCCGCCTGATCATGCCCAGAAACCGTTTTGGGCAGTTTTTTGTATACCAGCAGTACCCACGGACAACAACGGAAATCTTATTCCCGTCCAGAGCCCGTCTCAATGTGCTGTACTTGGTCCTGTGTGCCAGCTCCGCGGAGATACACTTCTCCGGAAGCCAGCTCATGTTTTTCTCTTTTTTTCGCAAAATCAGATGCTCCATTTCTTAAGGATTGCCGGGGATGCCTTGGAACTGGTTTGAACCGTCAGTTCGACAGCGGAATTATCTCTGCATGCTTTTTGAAAAAGAGCATCAGCATCTGCTTTCTCAGAAGTTGAAACAACCTTTTGTTCTGTTGAAAAAGGCAGAAGTTCAGAGATAATGGAGTAAAGGGGATATCCCTCTTCCTCAACCGGTTCTACATCATATGGAATATCCAAAGATGGAAAGGAACTGCAGAGTTCTGTTTCTGCCAGATCCTGTGCCTTTCTGTAAGCCTCATCCGGATCCTCTGCTTTTACGGAGATGTTTCCGTTGCATTTGACCCCGTTCAGGGATAATGTGAAGAGATACTCTATCTGTGGGTGTTCATCTTTTATGACTCCCCACCTGTGAAAAAATGTCTCCAGATGTTCTGCCAGGTTATCATAAGCTTTTCCGCACAGATTTACCGGAGTATCCGGATCATAGCCGTCTTCTCCTTCTTTTTGGGGAATTTTAATCCCGTACTCATCCAGGAAATCCTCGAAAAGATCCATTATCTGTCCAATAAATTCAGATTTGTCTTCTTTTTTGATCATGTTTTTCTCCTTTGTTAAAAAATGTTTTCCAGTTTCTCCTGGGTGTAGGTCACCACAGGTATTGCTTTTTTCACCAGGACGACACTTTTGTTGGATCTGCCAATGGACAGATGTCCGATGATCCAGGCAGGAGCTGTTATCTCCCTTCCGTTTCCTACGCATCTGTCGATACGGAAATCAAACATCCAGTTTGTCAGTCCCGGATAATTCTTTTTCGTATTTTTTCTTAGCTTCTTTTAAGGTATTTTCTAATACAGAAATACCCAGTACATTGTAAGGTCTGCACATATGCAAAGCCTCCTCCATCATATTGATGGCGTGAGGTACACTTGAGCTGAAACCAAAAAGAACAGACTCCTTATATTCACGTATTGCTGTCTGAATAATCCTTTGTTTGTGAATATCTCTCATAAATTTATCCTCCTGTATTTACAGAATCAAATTCTCTTGTGTATATGGTATACATAAAATTTCTCCTTTGTTTTAAGTGGCTGCGGAAAGATTACTCTATGTCTTCTCCATCTTCATTTCTCAATGCAGAATTTTCTATCGTAAGCTCAATTCCAGCAGCATCACATGCTTCATATAACTTTTTGATAGCTTCTTCTTTTGAAACTTCTTTTGTTTTGAAATATAACCAGCATTCATCTACATATAATTCATTCATGTTTTTTCCTCCGTTTTTTAGTCAAAGTCTTTAATTTTTCATAACCTCAAACTCAATATTACAAGTAGTAAAAGGACATTTACGACAACCATATTTACCTTCACACAATTTTTCGTTAACTATGTGCATTATCTTTACATGCCTCCTCAAAGTATTTATAAGCTTTGCTTTTATCAGGGGTAGTGATAATTTTTGCCTCTGATGAAAACGGTAACTTTTCAGCTGATACTTCGAAAAGAGGATACCCATCTTCTTCTATGCCGGGGCTTTTATTTCTGTTCCATTCCTCATGCACTTGTCAATTCGGTAGTCGAACAGCCAGTCAATCAGACTGGGATATGACTTCTCAATCACCCCTTCGGTATAGCAGTTCAGGTGCACAGTAGCATCCTTACCAAAAGTGGATTCATATCTGCGGATGCGATCGCCAACTTTATATTTTTCATATAAAGATTTGGTAATCTCACAGGTGTGACCATGCTGGCAGATGGACAGGATATTCTTGAAACCTGGAGCCTGCCGCTGCACCAACTTACTTGTTTCTTTGCAGACTGGGCAGACATAAACTCCCATTTCAGTTACCTGCACCTTTTGAGATCCATTGTGAATACGCCATCCAAACTTTGAGGGTTTGGTTCGTATTCGATCTGATTTTTCCTTATTCATTGTTTTTTATTCTCCTTTCGTTTTTATTTACGAAAGAAATATGATTGTGGTGCCGATTAATAGAAAAATCCGCGGTATAGCAGGAGCCACAGACAACATCGTAGGACAAGAAATTCCGTTAAGGTTACCGTAAAAATATTATGTTAATTACTTGACTTGCAGAAAAATTAGGGATTGGTTTCCGCGGAGATACAACAAAGAGAAAATCGGTCAGTAGGTGACGGCCTTTTGACTGCTGATGTAACAATGAAAACTATTTTGATACACAAAAAACCTCTCCTGCTGAACAAGAGAGGTTTTAATATTATTTTTGTTTGAGGAAGTGTTTTTGAGGAATTTAATATTCTGCGAATCTGCTTTCTGGCATTCTCCTCATTTTACTGTTACTGTCACTTTTTTGTACACTCCGTTGTTGGCCAATATGTATATAGTGCAGACTCCTTTGCCTTTTGCTTTGATCACGCCGTCTTTGTTTACTGTTGCCACTTTGTTGTTGGTGGTCTAATAGCGGAAGAGATTAGTATGGGAAACCAGATCTTTCCTGCTGTCTTCGGCTTTGAGGCTGCATTTTAACTGGAAGTTTTTTCCAACTGATAAGGTAATTTCCGTCCGGTTCACTTTGATGGAAGCTGCGTTTGTTGTGGAAGCCTGTTTCAGGGCAACATGCACGTCATTGAATCTGGCAATATAGATCTTTCTTCCTTCCACCATCTTATAAGCTGAAACAAAGTACTTATATTCATGGTCTTTCTTCAGTTTCTTATGGGACATGGAAAGTTTTCCGCTTTTGACAGTTCCAACCTTTTTATAGTTTATTCTGCCGTCACAATAACAAAAAATCCGCAGCATTTCTGCCGCGGAAAAGTTATATAACAATGAAAAATAAACTGAATATGAAAAACAACAATACAGTGTTTTGCTTTTCATTTTGATTACATTTTAAGAAAATCAACTCCGTATTTTAAGCAAAGAGGGTAATCTGCGTCGTAGTGATCGGTCACGCCATAACTGTTACTGATTACATTGTCATCTTCGATATACGAATCTTCGAGCATATCTTCGAATAATTCTTGTGGTGTGAAATCAATATATGTATTATTGGCAGTATCAATGCCAGCGTCTAAAAGTTCTTTCCTTTTTGCTTTTAACTCAGCAATATAAGTTTCGCACTGTTTCTGACCTATTTCGGTTAATACATAAGAATTGTTCATTATTGTTTTCCTCTCCGATATTTTATCCTGTGTAGATTTACTTTCCTCCGTTTTCAATTCCATCCATCAAACAACCGTTTTCTTTCATTTCACTAGGAATGATTTCTTCTGGATACGCGCCAATAGTAACGCCATCTGAAAATTTGATATTCCACATAGGCAAGGAAGATAAATCAGAGTCTTTTGTTGAGCATCTTCCAACTACTGTAAAACCCTGTCCGAAACGATCTTTATAATCACCAAAAGGGCTCCAGAATTTATTTGAAAAACACTCCTGTTCATAACAGTCAAAACAGTCACTGACATATGCCTTTTCCCTTTCCTCGGACATCTCATTCCTATCTTCAGGATATTTACTCGCTATTTTATCCCATGTAATACTCATATAGAATCATTTCCGTCGATACTCCTGATTCTGTGTTCGCTTTTATCAGGAGTATCAACTATTTCTTCTTGTGTTTTATATCTAATGCAGACCTGTTTCTGTCAGAATATCCACAGATGATGATAATTTCTAATTCTCACCTTTATCTTCTTCGAACAGAATCTGTCCTATATAAACCACTACGCCGTTTTGATACTGAAATTCGAAATCATCGCCAAAACCATTGCCGCTGGAAGCGTAATAGATTCGCGGATTTCCAAGGTTTGCCCTCAGTCCTTCAGGTAAATGCTTAAAGATATCCGCATCCGAAATACAGGCAACTGCATTCTCAAATCTTCGGAAATATTTACGACAAAATACTTTGCTTTGATCGACCAATTTTTCCCTTTGATAAAGCTTCAGAATGTAAAAAGTTTCATCATTTGATAGCATAAAAATCTCCTCCAATTAATTAAAAAGTCTTTGTTTACCACAATTTACCATTCCGCGCAAATTCTTCTGCAGCCTTTTCACCCTCAGAATTCAAAACTCTGTAAATAGAGGACCAAATTCTATTAAGGAATTTTTCATCTAATTCCTTATCTGGGTATTCGTTATGGTATCTTTTAACTGCGATTGAGTATAATTTATCAGCTTTGTCTCTCTTTAACATGATATTTCCTCCATTTTTCATCATTAGATAATTTTACATCCGCAGGCTTTGCGCTTGGCAATTTCTTTATCGCGATTTTCTTTTGTTCCGCAGGTAATATATATCCAGGAACCACCTTCATGCTTTTTTAAGGACAATTCCCGATTATCCCAGTCATTCCAGAACCCATGATCTTCAAATGACAGATCTTTATCCTGAAGATACTGAAATACCATGTTTGTACATTCTTCCAGATAAGTGTGATCAATTATCGCTTTAGATATCCGGAATTTCTTGACAATAGATGCTACTGCATCTATCTCTTTCTGGTATTTTTTAGAATCTGAGACGTTTGCACCTCCATTATTGTAGATATCGTAATACAAACGGCTCATATAAATGAACAAATTCATATTTGAATTGTCTGTGTCGTACATAGAAGGCATTGTATCAGCTATTTTATCGTACCAGTCCTGATATTTTCCGTCTCCATTCCAATAAGTTTTCATAGTATTTTTCTCCTTTGTTTTTTTGATTGATTTTGTTTTGACCTTTAATTGGACGGTGGAATAATATCGGGATTAGAAACAAATATCAAACCCCACTTTTCATAAGGTCTGTCGTAAAAATCCGCGGGCAGAGGAACCTGCTTGATTCTTGGACAATCTGCAAGAGCCCCATCGTCAATGTACCTTACACTTTCTGGAATAGTAAGAGTACCGAGATCAGTGCCTGAAAATGCCATAGAACCTATACCAACAACTGTATTTGGCAGGTTTATTGCTTTCAGAGAACGGCATCCGTAGAAAGCTCCGTCATCAATAATGACAACCTGAGGTGGAATATTTACTACTTCCAACCCAGAGCACCCTGAAAAAGCAAAGGAACCTATCTTCCGCAGCTCTGCCGGGAGAATCACCTTTTTTAGCTTTGTCATGTTTGAGAAGGTCCGCGGAGGTAAAATCCATACATCGTCATTTACAACAGCCACGGTTCCATCGTCTTCCAGTGTTACGTTTTCTTTGATCCATTGTTCTAACATTTTAATCTCTCCTTTCGTTTTTTGTTAGCACTGAAAATATGAACAATAGCAGACGATATGGAAAACAAAGCGAATGAAAATCAGCGAAAGGGAGTGTTTGTCATGTTATATCCATAAAAATACGTTATAAAGAAGAAGGGGATATCTATGGGAAATAAGTTTTCGGAAATTTTTTTAAACTGGATCACTGCATTTGAGCAGGAAGAAGCGTCGGGCAATAAAGGGAAAAATGGAGATAATACAAAATCCCATTATCTTCCAAACGCAAAAGAGAATTACAGACAGACAGCTAAATATCAGATGCTGGATTACATAAAAAAAGTAGATGCAGCCAAGAAGAGAGGCAAGGAATACTGTGATCTGGTCAGTTCCGAGCCTTATCCGATGAGGCAGGAACATATCGATTATTTCCTGAAGAAGGGATATGACATATACTGGAGCGTATTAGATTTGGAAACAGGACCTGCCTATTATTATAAGGCTGTATGGACGGAGGATGCAGAAGGGAAACTGAAAGAAGGGTTCTGATATTTGTTTTCCGGATAAACATGTGGTATATTTTCCGGCGAGAAAGACAAGATGGAAGTATATAGTCATCATGTCATCGGAGAAATTATCGGTGGTTTGGCAGACGAGTCTGTGTTGGACGAAACAGGCAAGGTCGATGCCACAAAGCTGAATGCCTTTGTATTCGACCAGTTCCGCAACGGCTACTATGCCATCGGTGAGAAAGTCAGTCAAGCATGGCACACTGGTACACCGATGATGAAAGAATAAAGATATGCCAAAACGCCCCTTGCTGCAGAAATGTAGCAAGAGGCTTGTAGTTCAATAAATACCGATTTTCTCAATTCTTCAAACTGGAATTTTCTTATGCTCCTGTTCTATTTTACAACCACAGTGTGGACAATATTCTTCA